>Ga0192242_10013_pt1 | contig 91310 bp, 89 predicted proteins | sample Koala_Koa27_J3_FD_131235 | JGI IMG/M metagenome (GOLD analysis project Ga0192242, IMG submission 131235) | Enriched cells from koala feces incubated with labeled cellulose particles, San Francisco Zoo, California, United States - Koala_Koa2-7_J3 ...
GATTTTTAATGATCTCTAATTTTTGAGGATCATAGCAGATATAGGCTGTCTGCATAATTGTTTCCGGAGGACGGGAAATAGCAATCTTGACTTCTTCCGGGTCTTTCAGGATCGTTTTAGCTAATGTCCGTATTTTAGGAGGCATCGTTGCCGAGAACATAATGGTCTGGCAATACTCCGGCAGTTGTTTATAGATCTGCATGATGTCATCATAGAATCCCATGTCCAGCATCCGGTCTGCTTCATCCAGTACGAAATAGGATACCTGGGACAGATCGACAGTTCCTAACTTAATGTGTGAGATCAGTCGTCCGGGAGTCGCAATGACAATGTCCGCCCCCTGTTCCATGCCTCGTCTTTGTTGTTCCCAGGCTACCCCATCAGTACCGCCATAAACAGCTACTGCTGAAACCGGTATAAAATAACTGAATCCTTCGATCTGCTGGTCGATTTGTTGAGCTAATTCCCGGGTGGGAGCCATGATAATCGCATTCACTGCGTCCTGAGGGTGTTCTCCTCTGCTTAATTCGTTGATCAGAGGTAATACGTAGGCAGCAGTCTTGCCTGTTCCCGTTTGTGCACAGGCGATCAAATCTTTTCCTTCTAAAATTACGGGGATGGTTAGTTCCTGAACCGGGGTTGTCTCCAAAAAGTTCATGGCGTCTAACCCATCTAAGACTGCATCTTCTAAATTTAATTCATCAAATCTCATTTCCTGTTGTTAAATTCCCCGTAAAGGTATACAATATTGGGAATTTTAAGGCCTGCCCTCTGTGTAAAAAGTAAATAGTGAAAACAAACCGGTTCCGGATTGTAAGTTTTGTATCCTCAATGGGTATGATACCGTTTATAAATTTGATCATAGAGTCCTGTTTCTTTTATTTTTGTCAACCAGTGGTTGAGGCTGTCCAGTAGGATGGGGGAAGATTTGCGTAGTGCCCATGATTGTAACTGGGTGAAACTGATGTCTGTCTGGATATCCAGTTCCGGGAATTGTTGCTGGTAGTTTTGAGATATTTGCAGGTCACAGACTGCATAATCAATTTCAGACCGGGCCACCATGATTAGTAACTGCTCAGTTGAATAAAGCTCTTCTTCCACGATAAAAATAGTATCCCCGATCTCTTCCGCCAAATTGTTCAAACGCAATAGGGCAGGAGAACCTTTGGGGATATATACTGTTTTTCCTCCTAACTCTAACTGGTTCCGCAGAGGCGGGTGATCCTGGTTTGCATTGGCTTTCCGTTGTACCAGGATCTGTTTGTTGAGGAGGAGAGGGTCTGTGAACAGGTATTCTTCCCGCATCTCTGTGGTGACCGGGATGTTCCGGGCAATGACATCATATTTCTGTTTCTGTAGTTTCATAAAACTTTCATCCAGACTCATTTCCAGTCCGATCTGGAACAATCGCAGCGGGAAGAGGTGATGCGTGATTTTAAGAATGGACATATAGACATCCTGGTAGCCACAGACGTGGTTTCGAGAGGGATTGATATCAACGACATCAAATTGGTAGTTAATTTTGATATACCTCATGACCCGGAAGATTATGTACACCGGATCGGACGTACAGCCCGAGGCACAGGTGGAGAAGGATTAGCTATCACTTTTGTTGCCATAGAAGAACAGGCTCAGTTTAAGCGGATAGAGGATTTCCTGGGCAAACCCATTTATAAGATCCCGGTTGATCCGGCTATAAGGGAAACTCCCGCTTATGAACCGGAGAAATACAGGAATATGCGCCGGGGAAAAGGACAGGGACGTGGCCGGAGCGATAATAAAAAGCCACAGAACAAAAAGCCGGCCGGAGCTGGTAAACAAGCAAAATCTCCCCATGGCCGCTCTCCTAAGAACTAATCCGTTCCTTCAGATGTTAGATTAACAGAAAATACGTCCGGCATCTGTAGGTATGTATTTACAAATACCTGACAATAACTTATATTCATCGCTTCATGAAAAAACTATTGGTATTAATACACGTAATTTTATTAAGCATCGTACACATGGCACAAGCAACGACGAATAATCCGCTATTAGCAACCTATAACACTCCGTTTGAAACACCTCCGTTCAACCTGATCCGGACGGAGCATTATGAACCGGCGTTTGGCGAAGGGATCAAAGATCTGGATAAAGAAATCCAACAGATTGCGAATAACCCGGCAGCTCCGACATTTGAAAACACGATCGTTGCGCTGGAACGGGCAGGAAAAGTGCTAACCAAAGTATCTTCCGCCTTTTTTAATGTGCTACATGCCGAAGCGGATGATGAAATGATGGAGATTTCTCAACGGGTCTCTCCTAAACTCTCGGATGCCAATAACAATATTTACCTGAACGCAAACCTCTTCAACCGGGTAAAAGCGGTCTATGACCAGCGGGAAAAACTGAACTTATCTACAGAAGACGCCCGCCTTTTAGAAGACACCTATGAAGCTTTTAAAGTCAAAGGAGCCGACCTGAACCCGGAGGATAAGGAAAAATACCGGCAGTTGAGTACGGAATTAAGTACCCTGACCCTGACATTCGACCAGAATGCACTGAAAGATAAAAATCGTTTTGAGCTTCATATTACAGATGAAACGGATCTGGCCGGGATTCCGGATACCCATTTGGAGGCGGCAGCCATGACTGCGAAAGAGAAAGGAAAAGAAGGATGGATATTTACTCTTTCCGCTCCCAGTTATATTCCTTTCATGCGCTACGCAGATAACCGGGAACTTCGGGAGAAGATGTACCGTGCATATATGAGTGTAGGAAACAAAGGAGATGAATTCGATAATCAGGAGATCATCCGGAAAATAGTCAATATCCGCCTGGAAATCGCCCGGCTGATGGGATATGATACCTATGCGGACTACGGTTTGAAACATACGATGGCTAAAAAACCGGAGAATGTATACAATCTCTTAAATCAATTACTGGATGCCTACAAACCTGTAGCTATTAACGAATATAGCGAAGTACAGGGTTTTGCTTTGGGACTGGAAAACAAAAATTTCACGGTCATGCCCTGGGACTGGAGCTATTATTCTGAAAAACTGAAAGATATCCGTTTCGATGTAAACGACGAAATGACCCGCCCCTATTTCGAACTGGAAAATGTAAAAAAGGGAGTTTTTGGTTTGGCTACCCAGCTCTACGGTATTACATTCAAACAAAATAAAGAGATACCGGTCTACCACCCGGAAGTAGATGTGTATGAAGTCTACGATGCAGATGGGAAATTTGTATCCATCCTGTATACTGACTTCCATCCGCGGGAAGGAAAACAATCCGGAGCCTGGATGAACTCCATAAAATCCCAGTACAGGGAAGAAAGCGGAGACGATAGCCGTCCACAAGTAATCATCGTAATGAACTTCACCCGGCCAACAGAGACTAAACCTTCTCTGCTTTCCTTTGATGAAGTGAATACCTTCCTTCACGAATTCGGGCATGCCCTGCATGGGATGCTGGCAGAAGGGAACTATGCCAGCCTTTCCGGCACCAGTGTCTACCGTGACTTTGTGGAACTTCCTTCTCAAATCATGGAAAACTGGCTGACAGAAAAAGAGTTTCTGGATCAGATTGCTGTGCATTATGAAACCGGGGAAAAGATACCGCAGGAATTAGTCCAGAAGCTGATCGATGCCTCTAACTTCAATACAGGCTACCTGTGCTGCCGCCAGTTAAGCTTTGGTATGCTCGACATGGCATGGCACACCCTAAACACTCCGTTTGAAGGCAAAGTGATGGATTTCGAAAAGGAGGCATGGGCTCCCACCATGATCCTGCCCGAAGTAGAAGGAACCTTGATGAGCAGCAGCTTCGGCCATATTTTTGCCGGAGGATATGCAGCAGGCTACTATGGTTATAAATGGGCGGAAGTCCTCGATGCCGACGCATTCGCTGCCTTTAAGGAGGCCGGGATCTTCAATCAGGAAGTAGCCCGCTCCTTCCGTGAAAACATCCTTTCTAAAGGAGGAACCGAAGATCCGGATATCCTGTATAAACGGTTCCGGGGTCAGGAGCCCAGTATTGATGCGTTATTAAAACGTAACGGGATCAAAAAATAAATGTTTCAGACGAACTAATTCATTCAAATATATTTACTTTTGTAAACCTGTGAAAAAAACAGGCAGATACATACTCAAAAGAAACCGGGCATGTGTGAAAAAACAGAGAAACAATTTGAATTAGATAAACGCTATCTCCGGATGGCGATGGTGTGGGCGGAGAACTCCTATTGTAAACGCCGCCAGGTAGGAGCCCTGATCGTGAAAGATAAAATGATCATTTCAGACGGGTTTAACGGGACTCCTTCCGGATTTGAAAATGTTTGCGAAGACGAGAACAATATAACGAAACCGTATGTCCTGCATGCTGAAGCAAATGCGATCACCAAAGTAGCCGCCTCTTCTAACAGTAGTAGCGGAGCTACGATTTATGTCACTTCTGCTCCTTGCATTGAATGTGCCAAACTGATCATCCAGTCAGGTATTAAACGGGTGGTCTACTCTGAAAAGTACCGTGTGGAAGATGGTTGTAATTTACTCTGCAAAGCAGGGATCACAGTGGACTTTATAAATATAAAAGAATAAAAAGAACGTTCGTTTGTATGAATGACAACAAAAAGCTCAGTATCTGGTTACCGGTCATCATAGCACTGAGTGTGTCCTTAGGGATATTTATCGGGAACCATTACATAAAAGTCAAGTCAGTAACGGAAGAAGCCGTATCACTACAGGCAACAACAAGATCAACGCCGTTTTGGAGATCATTAAAGAGCAATATGTGGATACAGTGGATATGCCTAAACTGATTGAAGGGACTATTCCTAAGATTTTCAGTGAGCTGGATCCCCATTCGGTCTACATCACCGCGGAAGACGCAGCGGCTGTGATGGAAGATATGGAAGGGTCATTCAGCGGGATCGGTGTATCTTTCAATATGCAGACCGATACGATCTTAGTGATCAGTGTAATCCCGGGTGGTCCTTCTGAAAAAGCAGGATTACTTCCTTTTGACCGGATCATTACAATCAATGATTCTGTCTATGCCGGAAAAGAGATCCGGGATACCCATGTCATGAAGCTACTACGCGGAGAAAAGAACAGTACAGTCCGTCTGGGTGTAAAACGGGGAAATGAACCGGAACTGATCGAGTTTGAAGTGACCCGGGGAGAAGTACCCGTACATTCTGTGGATGTCTCCTATGCGATCCGGGAAGGGATTGGTTATATCAAAGTGAATAAATTCAGCCGTACGACCTATAATGAATTCATCACTGCTATTGCAAAACTAAAACAACAGAATTGCACCGGCTTTATCATTGACCTGCGGAACAACGGAGGTGGAATGATGGACGCGGCAATCAATATGGTTAACGAATTCCTACCCGCCGGGCAACTGATCGTATATACGGAAGGGAAATCATTTCCCCGGAGCGACGTGCATTCCAACGGCACAGGCACTTGCAAGGATGCTCCTTTGGTCGTATTGACAGACGAAATATCGGCTTCTGCTAGTGAGATCTTTGCCGGAGCGATCCAGGATAATGACCGGGGCATCATTGTCGGCCGCCGGACCTACGGAAAAGGGCTGGTGCAAAACCAGATCGGTCTGAATGACGGTTCCCAGCTCCGCCTGACAATCGCCCGCTACTACACGCCTGCTGGACGTTCTATACAAAAAGAATATGAGTTAGGAAAAGGTGAAGACTATGATATGGATATCTACAACCGCTTTATACATGGTGAGTTCGATTCTGCGGACAGCATTAAATTAGATGACCTGCCCCAGTTCAAAACAACGATCGGACGGACAGTATACGGTGGCGGTGGTATCATGCCGGATATATTTATTCCACGGGATACTTCCGGGATCACCTCTTATTATTCAAGTATAGTGAATACCGGCGTACTCTATCAGTTTGCCCTTGAATATTCGGATGCCCATAAAAAAGAATTCTCTGCCTATAGCAACTACAGGGATTTATATGAACATCTCAAACAACAACCGATCCTTGAAGAGTTCACCAACTTTGCAATGACGAAAGGGATACGGAAACGTCCGGCACTGATCGCTATCTCAGGTCCACTGATCACCAATCAGATCCATGCCTATATCATCCGGAATTTCTTTGATGAAGAGGAATTCTATCCGGTCTTCCAGCAGGATGATCCGGTGATCCTGAAAGCGATCGAAGTGATCCAGAGCGGGAAATCCATTCCGTTAGTGGAAGAACAACCTGAAATAGCCGCAGACCATGTTACAGAAAACAAAGGAGGAGCTTCGAAAAGATATCGCTTTATTAAAGAAACTCCACACGCCAGATATACTGTCTGACCATTCAGAAGAAATTTGCAGGAAGCTGGAGGAACAGGAATTGTTCCGGCAGGCTTCCTGTATTGCTATCTATCATGCTCTTCCCGGTGAAGTGCAAACCACCTCCATCCTACGCAAATGGCATCCTCACAAAAAACTGCTCCTTCCTCTCATCCAAGGATATGATCTTTCCCTCTATCCGTATACAGGGGAGAATTCTGTCCAAAAAGGGAATTTCGGGATCTGGGAACCTATTCCCCGGGGAACAGCCTATGAAGCAAAAGAGATAGATCTTATTATTGTTCCCGGTATTGCTTTTGACCAACAGCTAAACCGGATGGGCAGAGGAAAAGGATTTTATGACCGTTTGCTGTCTTCCATTTCCGCACCTAAAATAGGGATCTGTTTTGATTTCCAACTTCGGGAATCGATTCCCTGTGAAGCATTTGACATTCCAATGGATATGGTTATCACAGAAAAAAGCGTGTTAACCTGTACCGGACAGAAACCAGTTTCATAAACTACTTACAGAACCCCATCCCTTTAAGGGCTCCGGATTTTCTGAAGCATACCAAATCCCCATCGATGAAAGCCTGTGTTCACTACGCAGGAACCACAGGAACTTCTTCCATTTAATAAATCTCCGACTGCACAGGTTTGTCATAATAAATTTAAATAAAGGATTAGTGTAGTTAGGGCTATTTTGCAGCCGGAGATATGTCTTTATACATATTATTTTCAGTTGAGATATAGCGTATTTTATTCTGATCTGAGATTTTGAACTGGATTTTCATTTACACTATTATATCCGTTCACTCCGATGGTCACAACTATCAATAGAAGAACAGTGATCCCACAGCCGGCAAATAGAAGTAAAGGAAGATCTGTTTTCACTGAAAATCCTTCCAGCCACTTCGTACTGGCTACATAGGCAACCAATCCACCCAGTACGACAGCCGGCACAGCGATCCAGGCAATTCCTTTGACAAACAACAGAAGGATTTCCGAGACCGTTCCTCCATTGATCCGGCGAACAGCGATTTCCGATCTGCGACGGTTCATTTCATCTTTCAGGTATCCGATCAATCCAATCAGAGAGATTAACAGAGTGACGATCCCACCAATCATGACAGCATCTCTGAATAACCGGGAAGGCTCATAAAGATTAACCATACCGGTTTGATAAGTATATACTTCTATATTTTTATCCGGGAGTACTTCTTCCAGCGTATGGGAGACAATCCGGATATCTTCCGGTAAGAGCTGGTGTAACCGGATGACCAGGATCGGATTATCCTCGCTCTTTCCATACCACATGGATACGGGACGGGAGCTATTATAGGCCACCGAACTCAAACGGATATCTGAAAATACACCTGCGACTACAGCCAACTGTTCATCATACATTATCAGCCTCTTTCCAACAATTCCATCGGTCCATCCGGTTAATAAGACCAATCGATCTGCAAAAGAGCGACTCACCAATAGCTGTTTAGTATCCTGTGAATAAAAAGTAGGATCAAATGGTTGACCTTCCTGTAAAGGTATATCCAATAAAGAGAGAAAATGTTCATCCGTCTTTTCCATATCCGCAGTATAGAACAGATTGATATTCTCTCCGGGAAGAGAAACCGTATTCCCACCTGTCCCCCACATCGGCAAAGTAGAGCAGGTGGCGATCCCTTGCACACAGGAAAGACGTCCCACTTCTTCAATGGCCTTTTGCCGCTCTTCAGGTTCTATTCCCTTTGTATCACAATAGATCAGATTTTCATACGTATAGCCGGAATCATAATGAACCATCATCCGGTATTGTTTCCCGATCACTACTAAGAGAGAGACCAGAAACATAGTGGCTATAAACTGTACAAAAAGGGAAGCCAGTTTCCAGGTGCGCCGTGATTCCTTAAAACTCCGGAATGTAGCAGCTACTGGTATGCGGGCAAATAAAAACGAAGGAATGATTCCGGAAATCAGAAAAACCATCCCACAAATCACCGCTATTATTCCAATCGCCTTAGGCGTAAACAGAGCAGCTACCGAGACATTTAATATCTCATAAATCTTCATACGGAATAAAAAAATCAGGAATGTGGATAGCAATAACGCAAAGAAAAGATGGATCGCTGTTTCCGTCATCATCAAACTCAGAATATTCTTTCCGGATGCACCGTAGGATTTATAGACTGCCACTTCTCTGGTCCGGTTGGTCAGTGAAGACAGCACGATTAATATATAATTCATGATCGCAGTGAAGATAAGGGCAAAGGCTAACAATCCCAATAAAAGGGTCATTCTTTTTGTTTCCGGACTCCTGCTATGTAACTCCGTTAAGGGGACCAGAATAAAATGTACATCCTCTCCTGAACTCAATAATTTGTCCATAGCCATATGCTGTTCCTGAATCCGGCGAAATGCCGGATATAAACTTTCCGGTTCCACTCCAGGATATAGTTTAATGTATCCCCCATACCGGTCATTTCCATCCCAGTTATCAGTTCCATCACGCATAAAACGGGATAAAGTAACCATAGATAGGATCACGTCATAATTTAAATGGCTGTTTTCGGGAAGATCCTTAAAAACTCCTCCGATAGTAAGCTGAATTCCGGGAGAAGAATCTATTTCAAAGATCTTACCCATAGCTTGCTCTACACCTCCCATCTTATGGGCGATCTTTTCCGAGACCAAGACAGACATCGGTCTTGAAAGTGCTTCTTTCGCATCTCCGGCCAGGACTGGCAAAGGCAGGACATCAAAGAAATGTTCATCCGCAAAAATAAACTCTCCTTTGTAGGTATGTTTATCCGGAGTCCTGAAAGTCATATATCCCAGGAAAGTATACCGCGTCGCTTCCTCTATATCCGGAATCCCATTTTTCATACCAGGAATAACACCCCCACTGATCCACCACTCTTCCCCTTCTCCCTCACTATCCTTCCACACAGGTATCATCCGGTAGATCCGTTCCTGATCCGGGAAAAAGTTATCATAAGAGAGCTCAAAGATGACTTTGGAGATCAGGATCAGTCCCATCGCTAACCCAACCCCTAAAGAGAGTATTTTAATTCCATTATTTCTTCCCTTCTTAAACAGGGAACGGAATGCCATAAGCAGATATTTCATAAACAAAACGTTTTAATGTATTGATCCCGCTTTTACTCAGACCGAAGATTATGAACGGGATTTTCACTTGCGTTTTTGTATCCATTCAAACTGATCAATGCTATAATAATCGTCAATACGATGATTCCACAAATCAGAAAAATAAAGAAAGAGAGATGACTTTTCACAGAGAAACTTTCCAGCCATTTCATTCCTGTTACATAAGCGATAATCCCTCCGAACAAGACAGCCGGAAAGGCAATCCGGAAAATATCCTTTATAAATAATAACAGGATATCAGCGACCGTACCTCCGTTGATCCGGCGAACAGCAATTTCAGACCTCCGGCGGTTCATTTCATCTTTCAGATATCCGATCAGACCAATCAGGGATATCAACAGGGTAACAATGCCGCCTATCATAACCGAATCCCGGAACAGCCGAGAGGCCTCATACATATCGACCATCCCCATCTTATAGGAATGAACCTCAATATCTTTATCTGGAAGTAATCTCTCCAGTACCCGGGACACAGCCATCATATTTTCTGAAGAAAACTCCTGTAGTTTAACGACTAAATATAAATTATTGGGGCTTTTTCCATAAAATATAGCAGTCGGACGTTTATCTTCGTGTGCAATAGAACCCAAACGTATATCCGGAAAAACGCCACAGACGGTTACCGTTCCATGTTCACTGATATCCAGACTTTTTCCTACGATCCCATCACTCCAGCCGGCAGTTAATGAAACTTTCTCTGCAAATGTCCGGCTTACAAGTGCCTGTTGATTATCTTCCGAATAAAAGGTAGGATCAAAGCCTCTCCCTTCTATGACCGGAATATCCAGTAAAGAAAAATAGTTCTCATCTGCATAGTACATGTCTGCCATGTTAAATAACTCCCTATCCTCCCCGGGCAAGGAAACGTTATTGCCGGAGAACCCATCCATGGGTAAGGTGGAAGCTGTGGCTATACTTTCCACAAAAGAAAGACGTCTCAGTTCATCAAGTGCTTTTTGCCTTTCTTCAGGTTGAATTCCACTTGTGCTACAGTAAATAACCTTCTCATAGGTATATCCGGGATCATCATTGATCATCAATCTGTACTGTTTCCAAATGATCACAAGCAAAGAGACCAGAAACATCGTTGCAATAAACTGAATAAACAGAGAGGCTAATTTCCAGTTCCGGCGTGACTCTTTAAAATTCCGGAACGCTGAAGCCACAGGAATCCGGGCATACAACATAGAAGGCACGACTCCTGAAACCAGAAAAACAATCAGACAGATACCGGTTATAATAACGATCGTAGAGCCTGAAAATAACGCATCAACGGTCACATTCAGAATCTCATATACTTTAGAACGGAACAAAAAGATCAGAAAAACAGACAAGAGCAAAGCAAAAAATAGATGGAGAGCTGTTTCTGTCATCATAAGATCCATAATATTCTTACCGGAAGCGCCATAAGATTTATAGACAGCCATCTCTTTCGTCCGGGTGACAAGAGAGGACAATACGATCAGAATATAATTCATGATCGCAGTAAAGATCAGCGCAAAGGCCAATAGGCCCAATAAAAGAGCCATCCTTCTGGTTTCAAGATCTTTGCTATGGATATCGGTTAAAGGAACTAATGTATAATGTACATCCACACCTGCTTTTTTCAACTCTTCCATTGGCATGTTTCGTTCCTGCATCTGCCGGAAAGCAGGATATAAACTTTCCGGTTCAACTCCCGGATATAGCTTCACAAACCCGGTATAGCGATCATTCCCTACCCAGTTTTCTGTACCGTCATGTGAAAAGCGGCCTATGGAGACCATAGATACCATGATATCATAATTCAGATGCGTATTCTCCGGAAGATCTTTAAAAACACCTCCTATAGTGATCGGTCGCCCGGGAGCTGGATCTATTTCAAAGACTTTTCCAATAGCGTTTTCAATCCCTCCCATATTCTTTGCGATCTTTTCAGATACCATGGCATACATCGGTCTGGAAAGTACCTCTTTCACATCACCTGCCAGAACAGGTAAGGGTAAAACATCAAAAAAACAGGTATCTGCAAATATAAAGCGTCCCTTATATTTATTTTTATCCGGAGTTTTAAAAACCATATCTCCAAAACTTGTATAACGGGTCGCAATTTCTACTTCCGGGATCTCACGCTTCATTCCCGGAGCGACACCACCACTCAGATTCCAATACTCACCCTCACTACCATCTCCCATCGTGTAGTTACTCATTACCCGGTAGATCCGCTCCTTATCCGGGAAGAAATCATCATAGGTAAATTCAAAGATCACTTTGGAGATCAGAATTAGGCCCATCGCCAGTCCCACACCAAGAGATAATATTTTAATCCCGTTACTTCTTCCTTTTTTAAACAGGGACCGGAAAGCCATTACTATATTTTTCATATCAAAGTACAACTTTTAGATTAAGAAGCTAAAAGAAAGCAGACTATTATTTTATTACTGAAGCACCAGAATCTCATTGTCCTTGTAGCTTTCATAGCTGGAGACGATTACTCTTTCTCCGGGTTGCAGACCTTCCAACACTTCGTAATACTGGGGATTCTGACGTCCGATACGGATCTTTCGTCTATAGGCTTTTTTACCATCTGCGTCCAGTACGAAAATCCAGCTTCCACCTGTACTCTGGAAGAATGTTCCTTTCGGGATCATAATGCTTTCCGTAGGTTGCCCTAACTGAAGATTGATATAGTAGGTCTGTCCGCTACGAATATTATCCGGTCTTTCTCCCGTAAAGACAAACTCTGTACGGAATTTACTTTCCCGGACTTCCGGAAATACTTTCCGGACTTCCAGATCAAAACTGGTTCCCTGACGATCAAACGTGGCTTTCAAACCGGGTCTGACCCGGTCAATATAATGTTCATCAATAAAGGCTTCTACTTTATAGTCTGAGAGGTCATTGATCTGTCCGATCTTTTGTCCGGGAGATACATTCTGCCCCAGAACTACATCCAGCAAGCCTAATTCTCCATCAATCTGTGAACGTACATTCAGGTTCTCTTTCCGCTGACGAACCAATAACGCATTCCTATACATATTGTCTAAACTTTCCTGCATACTGTTTATCTGGATGGAGCGGAAAATGGAATCCTGATTAAGCCTTTCAATAATCAGTTCATACTTTTGTGTAGCTAATTCGAAATCTTCTTTAGCCACCAGATATTCTTCTTTAGAGATCAGGTTTTCCTGATACAATTTCTCATTTTGCTCAAACGCTCGGCGTTTACGGGCTATGTCATGATTCAAAGTTAGTTTTTCGTTCATATTGTTTAAACGATCCTGCTCCATAGTAACCTGGGTGTTACGCAAATGATTCTGTTTTTCAGCAATATCAGCTTCAGCAGTCAGAATCTGCAGGTCGAGACTGGAGTTAGACAATTGGATAATAACATCTCCCTTCTTTACCTGAGCACCCTCCTCCACTACTTTTTCCTGAACGATCCCTCCTTCTTCGGGGCTTAACTGGATCACTGTGATAGGCTGCACCTGGCCGTCCTGGCGAATGAAATCATTGAACTGTGATTGGATGACATTTCCGATACTAATCCCCCGGGAATCTACTTTCAGTGTAGAGGCATGGTTCCCAAAGATGATCCATCCTACCAGCACTACAAATAAGGTACCTCCTGCAATATAAGGGATATGCTTTTTCTGAATGCCTTTCTTCTTTTCTAACTTGATATCCATGGCTATATTTTTTAATTATTTTCTACTAATGGGATTCCTTTGTAATAATTGACCATCTTATCCCGCTGGATATAGTTCAATTTTTTCTGTAATAAAGTTGCTTTTGAGTTCAACAACGTATTTGCATTTGTCTGCACATCCAACGAACTTGCCAGACCTTCCTCAAATTTCCGAACCATCACCTGGTAAGCGACATGATCCGCATTTACTTTCCGCTCCATCTGAATGATCTCTTTCACAAATCCTTCCCGGTCCAATACACTTTGCTCAATTAGGGTTTGCAGATTACGGAGTGTTTCTGTTTGTTGTTCCGCATAGATCCGGGCACTGTTCCGTACCTTTCTGATGTTTGTCATATGAGTAAACCCATTAAAGATAGGAAAACTGATACTGAATGTAACGTATTCTCCCACTTTATCTTTAAATTGTCTATGGAAACCATCCTGACGGATCAATATACCTTCGTTGTCAAACGCCTGATAGTTTAACCGTCTGTAATAATTGGTACTGATCCCTACATTCATTGCAATTTCCGGAAACAAAAATCCTTTCATTTTTCTTACTTCTAATTGTTTGGATTTCAGGTTATAGGCCACCTCCCTGGCTGTCGGATTATGTTCCTTTGCAAAATCATAAATCCATTCCACATTCTCTGCCGGAGCGATGTAACTATTCGCCAGAATCAAGGTATCCACCTGGAGATCTTCGTCATAAGGAAAATTCATATACTGTTTTAACTGTAATAAAGCCGTATTATAGAGATTTTCCTGATTGGTCAATATATAATCACCCTCTGCAACCTGTGCTTCAATCTGTGCTACGTCCGCATAACTCTTCATACCCAATTCCTCCATGCGACGGTTTTTATAGAGATTGGCATTACTTTCCTGCAATTTTTCCGCCGCAAAATGGACCGTTCCTTTATGATAAAGTACATTCATGAAAGCTTCCATGACCTTCACAGCCAGATCATCTTTTTGAACCTGTTCAGATGACTTTCCTAACGAAACATTTACTTTAGCCTGTTGCCAGGTATTGATATAATATCCGCCTTTAAAAAGAGGAATTTTTCCGTTTAATTCATAATAATTCCGGAAAGTTGTTTCATTTTCATAGGTATTGTCATCACCAATATTCCGGCCGAAACCATATTGGGCAGAAGAATAAGCACCAATATTGGGCAATACACTCCCTACAGAGGACAGCAGATCAGCTTTATAGGAATCTGTTTCATATTGTTTTTGCTTCACAAGCGGGCTATTTTCGACCGCATACTGCATACAATCATTTAGGGTCCAGCTTTTTTCCTGCGCCAAACCGGCAGTTGTCAGACTGATTAATAGGGTGGAGGTTATTATTAATTTTTTCATCATACTATTTTTTTCTACTTATAGAAAAGCAAACAGTGTGCCAAAACCAGTAATACACAGACAATCAACCAATTATACTAAATTGAGATCTTTGAATGTGTAAAGAAATTAGACAAAGCTGTAAAAGAATTAGACAATTCTTTTTATAAAAAAGAGACACCCCTATTCATATTTTAAAAGTGTTCTGCCTGAAAGCATTTTTTGAAATCCCTTTTTGACAAAGAGTCCGGAAATTATGAATAAATCGTAACTTTATGTAAAATACCGTCCGGCATTCATTAAAAAATATCCTGTAACGATCGATAATTGATAAATGTGTTTATCTTTGGTGTACTAATTAAGAGAAAAGATAGAGTAAGTTAACCTATGGCTAAAACAGGAACTATTTTAGTAGTTGATGATAATAAAGGTATTCTGACCGCTGTACGCATGTTGTTAGAACCCCGTTTTGAGAAAGTAATCACACTTTCTAACCCGAATCAGATCATCAGTACGTTACGGGAAAACTCCGTTGACCTGGTGCTGCTGGATATGAACTTTTCCGCAGGTATCAATACCGGCAATGAGGGGTTGTTCTGGCTTTCGGAAATCAAGAAAACAGATCCGGCTATTCAGGTTATCCTGTTTACTGCATATGCAGATATTAATCTGGCTGTACGAGGGATGAAAGAGGGTGCTGCTGACTTTATTGTGAAACCCTGGGACAATATCAAACTATTAGAGACACTGGAAAAAGCTTACCAACTAAGAACCGCTTCCCAAAAAGGGGGTGCACGAAGCGAGGCTAAAAAGGTAATCTCCCAGGAAAGTGGGATGTTCTGGGGAGAAAGCCGTGCCATGCAACAACTCCGGTCACTGATTGAAAAGGTAGCGGTCACAGATGCCAATATGCTGATCACCGGAGAAAATGGAACCGGTAAAGAGATGCTGGCACGGGAAATCCATTTCCTGTCCAACCGGAAGAAACAGGATCTGGTCACGGTGGATATGGGAGCTATTACGGAAACACTCTTTGAAAGCGAACTATTCGGACATGTGAAGGGAGCTTTTACAGATGCCCGGGCAGACCGTCCCGGTAAATTTGAAGCAGCAGATAACGGAACCCTTTTCCTGGACGAAATAGGGAATCTTCCCTACCATTTACAGGCGAAATTGTTAACAGTCTTGCAAAGAAGAAATATTGTGCGGGTAGGTAGTAATACACCTATTCCGGTTAACATACGCCTGATTTGCGCGACAAACCGGGATTTGCAGGAGATGGTCACCAAAGAGCAGTTCCGGGAGGATCTTTTATACCGTATTAATACGATCCATATAGAGATCCCTCCTTTGCGGGAACGCCCGGAGGATATTATTCCCCTGACGGAGATATTCCTATCCAAATATGGTAAGTTATATGGAAAACCATCCCTGAAACTCAGTAAACAGGCAAAAGAAAAGCTCAAGGCTCAATCGTGGTATGGAAACATACGGGAGCTGCAGCATACGGTAGAAAAAGCGGTGATTATTTGTGATAATTCAACCTTGGAGGAAACCGACTTTGTACTTCCCCGCAAGAAAGGATCTTTGCAAAAAGAGGTGACTACCCTGGAAGAAATGGAATATAATATGATCAAAAGCGCAATGGATAAGCACAATGGCAATCTTTCTCTGGTAGCCAACCAGTTAGGTATTTCCAGACAGACATTATATAATAAGATCAAGCGATACGAACTCTAACGGAGCATGCTAAAACAGATCCTCCATAGTCTCTCTTTCCGTCTGTTATTAGTAATAGGCTTTGCCGCTCTGGCCACCTACTTAGGGCTTAGAGGGGACAATATCTGGTTTCTGCTCTCCCTCATCGGTTTACTGATCTCCTTTCTATTGGTAAAAAAGACGCATAAACGTCTGGCTCAGAAAGTGGCTTTTATGTTTGATGCGATCGACAACAGTGATTTTGCTTTTAAATACTCCAGCAGTGGTTTTTTATCGACGGACAAGTTAGTCAATGATTCCCTGAACCGGATCACCCAGATCCTTTTCCAGGCAAAAGCAGAAGCGGCTCAGAAAGAGAAATATTATGAGCTGATCATGAATAGTATTACGACCGGGATTATTGTCATTGATGACAAAGGATATATTTACCAAAGTAATAATGAAGCGCTTCGATTATTAGGACTCCCCATATTTACACACGCCAAACAATTACGCAAAGTAGATGAAAATCTGGAACAACTGATTTTCACCATCAAGCCGGGAGAAAAACAACAAACGAACTTCACAACCGAACGGGGTGTTGTCCATTTGTCTATCCGGGTCTCTGAAATGACTCTACAGCAGAAGCATGTCCGAATTATTGTGATCAATGATATCAACCGGGAGTTGGATGACAAGGAAATTGACTCCTGGATACGGTTAATCCGGGTATTGACCCACGAAATCATGAATTCCATCACTCCGATCACCTCCTTAAGCGACACCTTATTACTTTCTCTACCAGACGAAACCCATAAGGACATACGGGATGGACTGGAAGTGATCAGTGCAACCGGGAAAAGCCTGATCTCATTTGTGGAGTCCTATCGTAAATTCACCCGTATCCCCACCCCACATCCTTCCCTGTTCTATCTTCAAAAATTTATAGAAAGACTGGTCCATCTGACCCGTCACCACAACAATTTTCCCAATATCACGGTTAACATAGATATACAACCAGAAGACCTGATCCTGTACGCAGATGAAAATCTGATCAGCCAGGTCGTATTGAATCTATTAAAAAATGCCATGCAGGCGATCGGACATGATCAGCCGCACGGCCTGATCGAAGTGAAAGCTTATTCAAACGAAGACGAAGCTGTTATTATTGAGATCAGTAACAATGGTCCTCCTATTCCTCCGGAAGAGGCCGATCATATTTTTGTTCCTTTCTTTACGACTAAAGAAGGCGGTAGTGGTATCGGACTTTCCATTTCCCGTCAGATCATGCGCCTGTCTGGTGGTAGTATTACATTAAAAAGTTCCGTTTCAAATAAATGGACGACGTTTACTCTTACATTCCCGTAAAGAATTGAGAATTGAAAATGGAATTTTTTTACGGGGGTGGTGAAAACATTTATAACTAAAACATGATTGGAAATATATAATTTTCAATTATCCATTCATCTATGAAATTATTTGGTAAAGTCAAAGGGGAGCATCCTGTCTCTCACAGGAATTTTGAATTATTCAAATATATTGGTCCCGGTTTATTAGTAACTGTCGGTTTTATCGATCCGGGAAACTGGGCAACCAATTTAGCTGCCGGTTCTTCTTTTGGATACGCGCTACTCTGGGTAGTGACTTTTTCTTCTTTGATGCTAATCATTATTCAGCATAATGTTGCTCATCTGGGTATTGTCACCGGACTTTGCCTTTCAGAAGCAGCACATAAATATATTCCCGGTTATTTAAGTAAACCCATTCTCGGAACAGCCATGCTGGCCAGTATTTCTACTTCCTTAGCGGAAATACTGGGAGGAGCGATCGCTCTCCGGATGCTGTTTGGGATACCAATCCAGGCAGGAGCAACCATCGTTACGATCGTATGTATTGCTATGTTGGCCAGTAACACATACAGCAAAATTGAAAAGTGGATCATTACCTTTGTTTCTATTATCGGACTTTCTTTTTTATACGAACTAATCCTTGTAGATGTAAATTGGACAGAAGCAACCAAAGGATGGATTAAACCCAGTTTCCCGGATAATTCCCTCCTGATCATTATGAGTGTATTGGGCGCCGTAGTAATGCCTCATAATCTGTTTTTTGCATTCAGAGGTAATCCAAAGCCGGAAATGGAATCTAAAAGATGACGAGGTGATCCGTAAACAATTAAAATATGAATTTGCGGATACACTTTTTTCTATGACCATTGGCTGGGCAATCAATTCCGCGATGATCATACTGGCAGCTTCTACCTTTTTTTCAGAGGAATATGGTCGTTGATGAATTAGAACAGGCTCAACAGCTTCTCACCCCGTTAGTGGGGAATAATGCAGGGACTATTTTCGCCGCAGCATTACTCCTGGCCGGGGTATCTTCTACCATTACATCAGGCATAGCAGGAGGATGCATTTTTGCCGGGTTCTTTAACGAGCCTTATCATTATAAAGACTATCATTCGAAATCCGGGATATTACTTTCTTTTATACCGGCATTAGGAATCATTTTCCTGATCGGTGACCCTTTTAAAGGGTTGATCCTATCTCAGATGTTCCTGAGCATACAACTCCCTATCACTGTCTTTACCCAGGTTTATCTGACTTCCAGTAAAAAGGTCATGGGAAAATTTGCCAATAAACGTAGAACGGTTGTCCTTCTATCTGTTTTAGGAGGGATTGTTACCGTTTTAAATATCGCTCTGCTGATTAGTTTATTTAAATAGAACAACAGGTAATAAAAACGGAGGGGAGTTAACGTCTTTCAAATCCAAAAATCTTTTCCCGGTTATCGGAAATACCTTTTATTTTATTCCGGATGATCTGGGCAGCTATCATACTGAAAGTGATCCCATTTCCTCCATATCCTAAGGCATATAGCATATTTTTATCTCCCGGCCAGTTCCCGATATAGGGTAATCCATCTTTTGTGGTACTGAAGGTACCACACCAGGCAAAGTCTGTCACGAAAGGGATCTCCGGGAATAATTTATGTATCTTTTTTTCCAGAATAGCCACTTTTTTTCTTAATAATTTATCCCGCAATACCGGATTTTTAAAATTCTCATCCTCTCCGCCAACTATGATCCGGTTCCCATGGGTACGTATATATAAATAAGGTTCTTTTGTCTCCCAGATCAGGCTATGTTTATGCCACAGGAATTGTTCATCTACCGGTTGTGAAATAATTGCATAGGTAGAGGTCAGGTCCATTACTTTTTCCGGTAAAAAGGCTCCGGCTTCAAAACCAGCAGCTATGACTACATATTTACACTGGATCCGGCATCCATTGACCGCCACTACTTTATATTGCTCCTCCTGTTTAACACATTCTTTGACCTCCGTATGAGACCAGACTGCTAATCCACTTCTTCGCCGGTGATAATCGATCAGATGGCTGGCTGCCGCATAGGCATCCATCTGAGCAGACACTTCATTATAGAGCGCACAGGAAGATCGAAAACTGAATGTCTCTTTTATCTCTTTTTTGTCAGTAGCCGGGATGGCAGGTCATATTTTTTTTCGAAGCTTATATTCTTCCCGGATCAGTTTCTCCCCTCTCCTATTACTGGCATAATACAAACTGGGTACTCTTTCAAAATCAGGATCATATCCAATAATCTTAAAGACTGTTTCCACATCTGTGATTGATCTCAGACAGGCACGAAAGGCTTCCACCGCATTTTCCTCTCCAATCATTTCTTTTAATTTCACTAAAGGAGTATCAATCTCATATTGCAACAATGCGGTACTGGCCACCGAACTTCCGGAAGAGATATCCCGTTTATCAATCATTGCGCACCGTATACCTGCCATACATAATTCATGTGCTACCAAAGCCCCGGTGATCCCGGATCCGATAATCAACACCTCTGTTTCCTGATCGGATTGCAAGGGATTATAATAATTATACAACGGATTCTTAGCGATCCAATAAGGTAAACCCGAATAAAGATCCATATGATTTTAGTCTATTAGATTATTTAACGATGTAATAGTAACAGTAGGTCCTTAAAATTTGTTTTTATCAAAAAGCAATCCTGTTTTTTATAATCATTTAAAATCAAGCAGATATGAAGAATGGCATAATGATGCAGTATTTCGAATGGAATATACCCGCTGATGGAAAATTCTGGAAAAAATTAAAAGATGATGCCGCTCATCTACAGGAAATAGGCGTCACCTCCGTATGGCTTCCTCCAGCCTGTAAAGGAACATCCGACAAGGATGTCGGATATGGAATATATGACTTATATGATTTAGGGGAATTCAATCAGAAAGAAACGGTCCGGACTAAATACGGGACCAAAGAGGAGTTAATTGAGGCAATTCAGGAGCTCCATAAATATCAGATCTCTGTCTATCTGGATGTAGTGATGAACCATAAAGCCGGTGCTGACTACACAGAAAAGTTCCAGGTTCGCGAGGTAGATCCGAATGACCGCGGTAAATACATCAGCGATGTATATGAGATCGAAGGATGGACCGGATTTGATTTTCCAGGCAGAGGAGAAACCTATTCGGATTTCAAATGGCATTGGTATCATTTTTCCGGAACGGACTTTAATCAGGCAAATGGGAAAAAAGCGATCTATCAGATTATGGGAGAGGGTAAGTCCTGGAGTGACGGAGTAGATGGAGAAAACGGGAATTATGATTACCTTATGTTTGCCGATATTGACTTTGATCATCCGGAAGTGGTGGATGAAATGATCAAATGGGGAGTTTGGGTCGCTAAGGAACTGAACCTTAATGGCATGCGACTGGATGCCATCAAACACATCAACGAAGGTTTTATTTCCCAATTTTTACATGCAATCCGGCAGGTAATGGGAGAAGAATTTTATGCGGTAGGAGAATATTGGGAAAAGGATATCAATGCTCTGAAGAGTTACTTAGAAGGCATTGACTACCAGATAGATTTATTTGATGTTCCCCTTCATTATAATATGTATCAGGCTTCCCTGAAAGGAAGGGACTACGATATGAAAAATCTGTTTTCCGATTCACTGATGCTTCAACATCCGGAGCAAACAGTAACATTTGTTGATAACCATGATTCTCAATGGGGTAGCTCCTTAGAATCACAGGTACAGGATTGGTTCAAACCCATTGCCTATGGTATTATTTTACTGATGCAAAAAGGGTATCCCTGCATTTTTTATGAAGACTATTATGGGATCGGAGGTAAAAAATCTCCCCACCGGAAAACGCTGGAGATCCTACTGGATGTGAGACGAACATATGCTTTCGGGGAACAACAAAATTATTTTGACCATCCCAACACGGCCGGTTTTATACGATTAGGGGACGAATTTCATCCGGATTCCGGTGTTGCTGTCCTACTTTCGAATGGTGAGGATGGTGACAAAACCATGTTTGTCGGTGAAAACCGGAAAGGTGAGGTCTGGCATGAAGTTACCGGAAATATACAGGAAGAGGTAACCATTGATGATTCGGGAAAAGGGAAATTTACTGTGCATGGAGGGAAGTTAGCCGTATGGGTAAAAAAGCCTGTTGAAAGTAAAGAGCAGCCCTAACCTTTTACTAAACACTTATCATAAAGAAAGCCCGGAGTATAGAACCGGGCTTTCTTTATGATCTATATTATAATAGAATACAGACATTTCATTTTTCTGCCTTTCTTATTCTATCACATCACAGTCCGTATTATCACGTCCGAACTTTTTGGACCATTGCATATTTTCCGTTGGATTGGCTCCCTTTACTTCTTTACTACGGGCTCTTCCCAACTCTCTTTCCAGATTTCTTACAGCATCTTCCGTACGCTCTGTGCCGGTAGGCTGTAGATCGATCAGACCGTTTGTTTCTTCTACAAACGTTTGAAGCTGATCAATTTTTTGCCATTCTTCTCCTAAGCGGCTACTGGGTCCCTGATTCCAGGGTCCGGTTGCATCTTCTTCCGGAGACATATTAAAATACAGATTACTATATTTAGGATCCCCCTGCATAATTCCCGGAGGGAAATTTGGCTGAATGGTTTCCAGTGCTGCTTCAAATTGCTGGAAGTGGGTGATCTCCCGTGTCATCAGAAAACGTAACGTATCTTTTACATATTCATCATCGGTAAATTTGATCAGATATTCATATACGATTTTAGCACGGGACTCTGCAGCAATATTGGAACGCAGATCCACTGTCAAATCTCCATTCGCATTTACATACGCACCGCTCCAGGGTGTTCCGTTACTATCTGTAACAGATGGGCCACCTCCTGTCAATACACAAAACTGAGGATTATATAAAGCCTGATGAATGTAATTTTCTTTTGAAGCTTTGCCATCCAGAAAATCCATCATTTCCATATCTTCCATCGTATTCTTTAATTCACCGTTTATTCCCGTCAGAAGCATTTGGATGGTTGCTCCAACGATCTCTAGGTGACTAAACTCTTCCGTTGCAATATCCATCAGCATATCATATTTATCAGGATACGCATTTCTACAACTGAACGCCTGCACAAAATATTGCATGGCTGCTTTTAATTCTCCATTTCCTCCACCAAATTGCTCCAACAATAAACGGGCAAAACGTGGATCGGGTTTGGTAACCCTTGCATTATACTGTAACTCTTTTGAATGATAAAACATACATTTTGGGAATTTAAGTTAATTAAATTTATCTGTACAAAAAAGCCTCCCGAAAGAGGCTTTTTAGTTAGCCATTTGCCTTATCTTCAGCACGATCCGCCAGGTTATCTACTTTTTCTTTTCCTGCATCTATGCCATCCACAATTTTTTGTTTTGCTTTATCCAAAAATTTACTTGTGGATTCACACATATGTGAAATTGATTCACGATCCATTTTCTTGTTGCACATATAAGCAAGTGCTACACCTGTGGCGATGCCTAAAATAAATCTACCCATAATTTTTTTCATTTATGATTTGACAATTACGAACTTAATATTGCTGCTATAACGGTTGTAACCTGCTTTTTGTTCAAAGTTTAAATGTATAATAATCTAAAAGGATTCAATAAAATATGATTTTAAATCAATAATAAACAAATTGCCCTTTCATATGTTTTTATGGGTAGCCATTTATAGGTTAACATCAGTAATAACATTAAATAAATTAAGATCATGGGGATATTAGGATCAATTATTATAGGAATACTGGCAGGTTTTTTAGCCGGCAAAATTTATAAAGGAAGAGGTTTCGGATTAGTGGTTAATCTGATCGTGGGATTGATCGGAGCCTTATTGGGAGGATGGATCTTTGGATTATTAGGGTTAGCAATTAATAGCGTAATCGGTTCCCTGATCAGCGCCACTATCGGTGCGGTCGTTCTTTTATGGATTGTCTCTCTGTTTAACAGAAGGGTTTAACCACTCATTCTATTTTTCCGGATGTAAGATCTTTGCAACCTCACATCCGGAAAAAATAAATGTATTACTTTTGTTATGTTTTTCCTGTGCATATATAGGGAATCTAACATACAGTAAGTACATATGAGAACATATCTTATTCTTCTCTCCTTTTTAATTATCCCTTTTTTCTTTTCTGAAGCCCAGAATAGTATAGAAACTTATATTGAACAAGGGATTGAGTTACATGACCAGGGTAATTATAAAGAGGCGATAGACATTTATAAAAAGGCTTTGGAAGAATATCCGGAATCCATGCTCCTCTATTATGAGGTTGCCCTGAGCTATCTTTCCTTAACCAATTATGAAGAGGCTATCCGGTGGAGTGAAAGAGCGCTCGAGGCTAAAGACAAAGTAGATAATACTTCCCTTGTCTATTCGGTGATGGCATCCGCCTATGATAATTGGGGAAAATACGAAGAGGCCATCCGGATCTTTGACCGGGGGATTCAGGAAGATCCGGATAATTACCTACTCTATTTTAACCAAGGCATTACCTATCGGAAAATGGGCGAAGAAAAAGAGGCGATGATCTCTTTCTTTCAGGCGCTGACCCTATTTCCACTTCATCTTTCCACACTTTACCATTCAGCCGGCTTATTAGCAGAGAACGGATATCCGGGAATGGCTTTCTATAATTACTGCTTTTTTTATTATTTGAACCGGATACGGAGAGAAGCCGTTCCGCTCTGGAAAACCTACTGAATTTAAATAAAGAGAAAAGCCCGGCTCCTCTCTTCACCATTACCGACTCCAACTTCCGGCTGAGTGGCAATGAACCGATGAACCGTCTGGTTATCAACCAGGAATCATCTTCTCCATATGCCCGGTTATATCATACGTTAAGAGGATTAGAGGAACATATGAAAGAATGGAATAACAAAGACTTTCCCAAAATCTACCAATCTTTTTACCTCCTTTTTTTCACCACCTGATTACATCCGGACATTTGGAAGCATTCTGTAGAAAAGCGACTGCGATCATGGACGGATCTTCTGCCAACTGGATCTCCAAAAATGAAGGAAAGATCACAGAGCTACATGTATGGGTCAATCTTTTCTGGCAGGAATTTATGGACTAACCCTTTAATCCAGCCATTTTCCCCGTTTTTTGATTACCTGGATCAAGGCTGGTATATTGGATAGTATGATAATCAGAATGATCACCCATTTCAGATTGTTTTGTACGATTGAAAAGCCTCCCAGATAGAATCCGGCATAAGTCAGGGAGATCACCCAGATAAGCGCACCGGAAACATTATAATTCACAAAATAGCTGTAGTTCATCCGTCCCATACCTGCCACAAAGGGGGCAAATGTGCGTACGAACGGAATGAACCGGGCCAGTATGATCGTTTTTCCACCGTATTTCTCATAAAAACGATGTGTTCTGTCCAGATGCTTCTTTTTAAAGATCCTGGAATTCGGATCCTGTAAAAGCCGCTCTCCGAATCGTTTTCCAATCCAATAATTACAGGTATCTCCTAAAATAGCGGCAAGGATTAATAAAAAAGCCACTATATGCACATTCATCGTATTTGTCGGCATCGCAGCCAGTGTTCCGGTAACAAAAAGCAGTGCATCTCCGGGTAAAAAAGCTGCGACAACCAGCCCTGTTTCACAAAAAACGATCAGAAATAGGATAGCATATATCCAGTTCTCATATACTAAGATCATATGTTCCAGATAAATATCGATCCGGAAAATAAAATCCAGAAATGAATCCGCGTATTCCATTTAGATGATTGATTTATGATCTTTTTGTTTTGTGACTGTAAACATAGGAAAAAAACCGCATTATTATGTAAGGAATAAAGAATTCGCTACCTTTGTAGCCATTTGTAATAAGAAATAATAGAACTGAACACATGAGCGATATCAAAACAAACGAAGAGGAAGGTAAAAAGAGTCTGAACTTCATTGAAGCGATGGTAGAGAAAGATCTGGCAGAAGGTAAAAATGACGGTAGAGTGCAGACCCGTTTTCCACCGGAACCAAATGGTTACCTTCATATCGGGCATGCAAAAGCCATTTGTCTTGACTTTGGTATCGCTGAACGTTACAACGGGATTTGTAACCTTCGTTTTGATGATACAAATCCGGTAAAAGAGGATGTGGAATATGTGGATTCTATCAAAGAAGATATTGAATGGTTAGGATTTAAATGGAATGAGATCTTTTATGCTTCCGACTATTTTCAACAATTATATGATTTTGCCGTTCAACTGATTCGGGAGGGTAAAGCGTATGTGGATGAGCAGAGTTCAGAAGTGATTGCACAACAAAAAGGAACTCCGACACAGCCTGGCGTTGAAAGCCCTTACCGCAACCGTCCTGTGGAAGAGAGCCTGGATCTGTTTGCCCGGATGAACCAGGGGGAATTCGAAGAAGGCAGTATGATCCTTCGTGCGAAAATTGATATGGCGTCTCCGAATATGCATTTCCGCGACCCGATCATGTACCGGATCATTCATCATCCTCACCATCGCACGGGATCTACCTGGCGAGTGTATCCGATGTATGACTTCGCCCACGGCCAGAGTGATTATTTTGAAGGTGTTACTCATTCTTTATGTACGTTAGAGTTTGAAGTTCATCGCCCTTTATATGACTACTACATTGATCTGTTAAATGATAACGACAACTACCGTCCGCGTCAGATTGAATTTAACCGTCTGAACCTGACCTATACGGTCATGAGTAAACGTAAGTTGCTGCAATTAGTTAAAGAGGGCTTAGTCAACGGTTGGGATGATCCCCGTATGCCAACGATTTGCGGATACCGGCGTCGTGGATTTACCCCTCAGGCAATCCGTAATTTTATTAAGAAAATCGGCTATACAAAATATGATGGTATTATCGACATGGCTTTATTGGAACACTCCGTACGGGAAGATCTGAACCTGACAGCTCCACGTGTTTCTGCTGTGTTAGACCCGGTAAAACTCATTATTACCAACTATCCGGAAGGAACCGTTGAAATGATGGAGGCGATCAATAATCCGGAAAATCCGGAAGCCGGTTCTCATAAAATAGCATTCACCCGTGAACTTTTTATTGAGCGGGAAGATTTTATGGAAGAAGCTCCCAAGAAATTCTTCCGCATGACCCCGGGACGTGAGGTAAGATTAAAAAATGCTTATATCGTCAATTGCACCGGATGCAGGAAGAATGAGGCCGGAGAAATTATAGAGATCTATGCCGAATATGATCCGATGACCAAAACCGGTATGCCGGAAAGTAACCGGAAGGTAAAAGGGACCTTACACTGGGTATCAGTGGAACATAGTCTTCCGGCAGAAGTTCGTTTGTACGACCGTCTGTTCCTTGCAGAAAATCCTGCGGAAGAAAAAGAGAAAGAGTTACAGGAACTGTTAAACCCGGAATCTCTTACTGTGCTGACAAACTGTAGAATAGAGATGGAACTGGCAAATGCCAAACCATACGATCACTTCCAGTTCCAGCGTCTGGGTTATTTTAACCTGGACCCTGACAGCCAGGAGGGTAAATTGATCTTTAACCGAACCGTATCTTTAAAAGATAACTGGAGCAAGGTTAAGGAGAAAGCATAAAGACAAGAAGTTAGAGGAAAAAATTTATATGAGAAAAAATGATGTCTCCAAACTACTTAACCGCTATTTGTCTGCACTGGATGAGGGAAAAGAACCTTACTTTGATGCAGATGAAATAGATTTTCTGTTAGATAGTTTTGAAGAATCTGAAGAATATACTCATTACGAAGGAGTTTTATTTTTAGGACTAAAGCTCCACCCGGGAAGTATAGAGCTGAAGATCAGAGAATGCAAGCTTTATATGTATAAAGAAAATTACGATAAAGCTTTAAAACTCGCCCATACCATTACCGATACTCACAACCAGGACCTGGATATGGTACGGCTGGAATGTTACTGTGCATTAGATCAGTATACCCAGGCACTCGAATATATCGAAGAGCTGATCCGGGGAAACTGTGACTATACAGAAGCTATTTTTGAATTTATTGTTCCGGTCCTGAGTGACCTGGAGATGAATACGGAAGCACGGGACCTCATCAACCGGGGATTGATACTCTATCCTGACAATCTGATCCTTCAGGATGAATTATGTTATTTATTGGAATTGGAAGGAGATTTTCCGGAGGCAATCAGACTATGTAATCACCTGATCGATAAAAATCCCTATTCAAACGACTATTGGTTCACTTTAGGTCGATTACACTCGATGGTAGGGGATTTTGATAAAGCGATAGAAGCTTTTGATTTCGCATTGGCCTGCGATGATTCGGACATTGAATTAAATATCCTGAAAGCCTATTGTCTTTTCATGAATGAAAACTATCAGAAAGCGATTGACACCTATATGGAGATCGCCCAGGACGATGAATCACGGGAACGGATCAAGCCTTTAATGGCGGAATGCTACATCAAACTGGAACAATATGAAAAGGGTTATGAGATTATTAAAGAGGTGATCCGGCAGGAAAAGCAAATGATCGACCCTTCCACTTACATCAATTTCATTCGCTGTTGCGTAGAAACAGACCGTGAACAGGAAGCCGGAGATGCATTGTTAAAAGCAGCAGAGGTCTTTCCGGAAAATATCCGTATTCTATCTTTACTCGCACTCACCTACCTGGAAAATGGGAAAGAGGAGATGGCTATGTCTGTCACCGACAAAATATTCAGCCAGTTAGAAAAGGAGAATGAAGAGATGGATGGTGACCTGAAAACACTGTTTCAGAAAGGACAGTATTTTCACTTTGAAGGCAATCTGAAAAAAGCTTTACAGTATTATAAAAAAGTCATACAGATCAAAGAAGATACTCCTTATATGCATCTTCAAATGGCTATTGCTTATTTCTCTTTAGGGGATATGGAACTGTTCGGTAAGCACTTTCGTAAAACAACCCATGAAGATATGATGGCTTACCTGAAATTCACCAATCTGGACCCGGAAGATATAAAAAGCAATGCGATCCCTAAGCATATTCCACCCGAAGATTTAGTGAAAGAATTCCTGAATAATAAAGATAATAATAACTGATCTATACAAATGGAGAAAAAGAGAAATCCTAAAGAGTACGGAATGTTAGTGGCTAAAGGAATGGCAATGGGTGCCTCGGATGTAGTGTCTGGCGTTTCCGGAGGAACGATCGCATTTATCACCGGTATTTATGAAGAGTTGCTTGACTCCATTAAAAGTATCAATACTTCTAACCTCAAATTGCTTTTTACAGGTAAGATCAGAACCTTCTGGAAAAATATAAATGCGAACTTTCTGGTTGCCTTAGTTTCCGGTATTGGGATCAGTATTTTCTCACTGGCTAAAATAATCACCTGGCTGTTAGAGTTTCATCCGATGGTGGTATGGCCTTTTTTCTTTGGCCTGGTGCTTGCTTCTACCTGGGTCGTTGCCAAAGAGGTGACTCAATGGAACTGGAAAACGATTCTTTACTTCCTTGCAGGAGCCATTATCGCTTATTATATCACGGCAGCGACTCCCAAGGAACAAGCAGAAAATTTATCCCTTTTATTTGTTTTTATTTCTGCGATGATCGCTATTTGTGCCATGATTCTACCGGGTATCTCAGGCAGTTTTATCTTAGTTTTGTTAGGAGCCTACAAATATGTGATGGAAGCCGTTAAGAATCTGGATATATTAGTCATTCTGGTGTTTGTTTGCGGTGCTTTCCTCGGGATCACCTCCTTTGCCCGGTTACTTTCTTTTGCTTTGAAACACTACCATAATACGACATTATCGATTCTTGCTGGTTTTATGCTGGGGTCTCTGAATAAAGTATGGCCCTGGAAAAACCCGGTAACAGAAGTCAATATTTTACCGGATCATTTTGTCTGGCAAGGATTCGGATTAATGATAATCGGCTTCTGCTTAGTTTATTTCCTGGACAAATTATCCTCCAAAGAAGCCTAATCAGATTTTATTATATACACCTTATATCTCTACGTACAAACTAAATAGATGTATCATGAAAACACCCATTGTCAATGTTGGTATATTGACTGAACAAACTATTTACTTCGTTTTAAAAGGAGCCTATACGGAAAACGAAAAATCTTTTTCCGGTGAACAACACGTGTCCTTCCGGGAAGGGAAAATATGCTTCCATGACCAGCTCTATGAAAGCCTTCTGTTTATACCCGGTTCAGAGGAAGCCTCCTTTGTGATCCGGGATGTGACCATCGGAGTGGATTTCCACTGGGAACGGAAAGAAGACCAGGAGTTCCAGGGCGCTCTGAAATTACTTGCTGATCAAGAGGGTATTGTGGTAATCAATCAGATAAATATTGAAAACTATCTGATCAGTGTGATCTCCTCCGAAATGAGTGCTACCGCTACCAAAGAATTCCTGAAAGCCCATGCAGTGATCTCCCGGAGCTGGCTACTGGCCCAAATTGAAAAAAACACCCGGTTAACCCGGACGGAAGAATCATATCAAAGTTGCTACGAAAATAAGGATGAACTGATCCGTTGGTATGACCGGGAAGATCATACCCTTTTCGATGTATGTGCAGACGACCATTGCCAGCGTTATCAGGGAATCACCAAAGCTTCTACAGAGATCGTCAGAGAAGTGATCTCTGAAACAAGCGGAGAGATCCTTACCAGTGACGGGAACATATGCGATGCCCGTTTCTCCAAATGCTGCGGGGGAGTAACGGAGAAGTTTGAATCCTGTTGGGAGCCTGTCCCACACTCCTATCTGACCACACTCCGGGATAGTAAACAGAGTACCTATCCGGATCTAACCTTAGAAACAGAAGCGATCCACTGGATCCGGACTGCTCCGGAAGCATTCTGCCATACCAAAGACAAAGCAATCCTCAGCCAGGTTTTGAATAACTATGATCAGGAGACAACGGATTTCTACAGGTGGGAGGTGACCTATTCACAGGAACAACTATCAGAACTGATCTGCCGGAAAAGCGGCAGGGATTTTGGAGATATTCTTGATCTCAGCCCTTTGGAAAGAGGTACCTCCGGACGCATTCAAAAGCTCAGGATTGTGGGAAGTAAACAGACCTTTACGATCGGCAAAGAATTAGAAATCAGAAGAACTTTATCAGAAAGTCATTTATACAGCTCTGCTTTTATTGTAGAAAAGCAATCAGTGACAGACCGGGTCCCCGGACAGTTTATCCTGAAAGGAGCCGGATGGGGCCATGGAGTTGGTTTATGCCAGATCGGAGCAGCAGTGATGGGAAATAGTGGATATACTTATCAGCAAATCCTGACCCACTACTTCAAAAACGCAGACATAGAGAAAAGGTACTAAAAAATACCCAGACTATCCGGATGGATAGCCTGGGTAATAAATGTTTACCTAATACCGGTTTACGTCTAAACCGGATAACAACTCTCACGAGCTGGAGTTTTGACTAAGAAAGAATAAAAAGGTTTAATGAGAATACAAAAAAATTAATAAAAAAATTTCCTTTTTCTGTAAGTATCCCTCAAAACCCCTTGCTAAAAGATTAGTGTAACTATTTTATTATCTTTGTCCGGGAATAAAAAATACCCCTTATGAACAGTTACACGATTCTCCTGATTATAGGTATCTATTTTGGAGTATTACTATTAATATCTTATATCACCGGCAGAAAAAATACGGGTAATGACGCCTTTTTTTAGGGAACAGGAAATCTCCCTGGTATATTGTTTCTATCGGAATGATCGGGACTTCCCTGTCCGGTGTTACGTTTGTTTCGGTTCCGGGTATGGTTCGTAGCATTGATATGACCTATATGCAAACCGTTCTGGGATTCTTCGTTGGTTATGTGCTGATCGCACAGATATTATTACCTCTCTATTACCGTTTACAACTGACTTCTATCTATTCCTATCTGGATAAACGGATCGGAAAGCACAGCTACAAGACCGGAGCCTCTTTTTTCCTTTTATCCAAGATCGTTGGAGCCGCGGCCCGCCTCTATCTCGTAGTACTGATTTTGCAGAATTATGTATTTGATACCTGGAAGGTTCCTTTTGCTGCAACCGTCATACTAAGTATTTTTCTGGTTTGGTTATATACTTATAGAAGCGGTATCAAAACTATTATCTGGACTGATACGCTTCAGGCGTTTTGCCTTGTTGCAATGCTGATCATTATTATCTGGAAAGTAAAAGAGAGTATGTCCTTAGATATGCCGGGAATGATACAAACATTAACAGAAAGTCCTCATTTCCGGATCTTTGAATTCAAGGACTGGCATAGTACCCAACATTTTGCCAAGCAATTCTTCAGCGGAATTTTCATTACCATCGTTATGACCGGACTGGATCAGGATATGATGCAAAAAAACCTATCCTGCAAAAACCTGAAGGAAGCCAAAAAAAATATGTATACTTATGGGTTTGCGTTCACTCCGGTTAATTTTCTATTCCTTTCTTTAGGAGTTTTACTACTGACATTAGCTTCTCAGCAAAATATTCCTCTTCCGGCTTTAAATGATGATATTTTACCCATGTTCTGCACTTCCGGCATCTTAGGAGAATCTATTCTGATCTTTTTACGATCGGTATTATCGCGGCTGCTTTCAGTAGTGCGGACTCTGCGTTAACAGCTTTAACAACTTCTTTCTGTGTGGACATGTTAGGAGTGGAAAAAGAAGAAGCTGCACAGGCTAAAAAAACCCGGTTAAAAGTGCATCTGCTGATCTCCGTACTTTTTGCCATTATCATTTTGATATTTAAAGCAGTGAACAGCCGTAGTGTAATCGACGCCATCTACATGATTGCTTCTTATACATATGGACCTTTATTAGGCTTATTCCTTTTTGGACTTTTTACTAAAAAGCAGGCCCGTGATAAATATGTTCCTTATATTTGTATCCTCTCACCCATTCTCTGTTTTGCACTGGATTATCTGATCAAACAGCATACGGGATATGTCTTCAGTTATGAAATGTTGATGATAAATGGGGGATTAACGTTTGCAGGATTATGGATCACCTCCATAGGCAAACAAATATACACAAAACTACCAAAATAAAAATAGATGGAAATTAAAAGTGCAGAGTTCGTTATCAGTAACACAGCGGTAGAAAAATGTCCGGAAGGAACCAAACCGGAATATGCATTTATCGGACGAAGTAATGTGGGAAAATCTTCCCTTATCAATATGCTGACTAACCGGAAGGGGTTAGCCATGACCTCCCAGAAACCCGGAAAAACCCAGTTGATCAACCACTTCCTTATTAACAATGAATGGTATCTGGTCGATCTTCCCGGTTACGGATATGCTCAGCGTGGAAAAGAGGGACGGGAAAATATCCGTCGCATCATAGAAAATTACATTCTGGAACGGGAACAACTGACCTGCCTGTTCCTCTTGCTGGATTGCCGGCATGAACCTCAGAAAATAGACCTGGAGTTTATGGAATGGTTAGGAGAGAATGGGATCCCTTTCTCTATTATCATTACTAAAACAGATAAAATCAGTAAAGGACGCCTGAAAGAGAATATGAGAATCTATCAGGAAAAATTACTGGAAAGCTGGGAAGAACTTCCCCCCTTCTTTTATTCTTCCTCTGAAAAGAGAGAAGGACGGGAGGAGATTCTGAACTATATCGCAGAGATCAATAAAAGTTTATAAAACAAAGTAGTCCAAAAAATTGGACTCCTTTGTTTTTATGAGTGAATTATACCTCAATAAGTCACTTTCAGACCCATAAAATAACTTCGGGGAATACCCGGCCCATAAATATATCCGGAATCACGGTCCGGTCCCTGATCAAAATCAGATTGATAGGCATTAAATATGTTCTGAACACCTCCATTTAACTGTAAAGTAACTGTTTTAGTGACGGGAATATCATACGCCAGCTTCATATTCATATCAAAAAAAGAGGGAGTTTTCTCTTCCCGGTCTTCCGGAATGTATCCTTCAAAGTGCTGTACCAACATACTGCCCGTATAAGTTCCGGTCAGGGAAACGGTCAGTTGTTTCACCGGAGTGAAAGTAGAGGTAAAATACCCATACACATCCGGAGCCCGGAACATCTTTTTTTGTGGTTCGATCTCCTCATTCTCACTCCACTGTTCAGCCTCCTTGTATCTGCTTCGTTGAATAGTCGCACCGGCCTGGAACTGCGTCCAGGAATAGACTGCCTTGGCTTCCAGATTCACACCCATTACACGGGCACCCTTCCCATTCCGGCGCTCCAGGATCAGATTATTCTGTTTATCCCGTTCTTTCTCTTCCAGAATAAAGACATTCCGCAGATCCGTATAAAAACCTTCTACTAAGAAATTAGTCTGTACCGCACCGAAACGGCGATAAAAATCGACTGAAGTACTCAAACTCTGAGAATTCTCCTCCTTCAGATCCGGCGAAAGCTGGATAATAGCCACATCCCCTCCTACGGCTGTAATATGCAGATCTTCATCAAAAGCCTGGGGAGCACGGAACCCACTGGAATAAGAGAAACGCAGATTAATATCCGCAGTCGGATTGTAGCGGACATTGGCACGAGGGCTAAAGATCACATGATCGATCAGATTATGTTTATCCAACCGGGCTCCCAACAGGAAACTCCAGCGCGCATTTTTCCACTCATTCTGAAAAAAGGCACTTCCTATATGAACAGTCTGCTCAATGGTCCGGTTATATCCCAGCATTTCATCCTGCAAATCATCATAATTATATTCTAATCCCCCGGTAAATTCGGCCGGCATAAACAGACATTGGTCCCATTCGTAGGAATACTGCCCACCTCCGACAAAGGTCATATCAGTGGTATGCCCATAAGCATTCGGATCCTGCCCGGCTCCATAATAACTCTCACGTTTGGTATGCTGCGCGGAAGTATAAAGATTCACACGATGTTTATAGTCTTTAGAGAAAACATCAAATTTCAATCCTCCCCCATTAATATTATGATCTGTCTGTTCTGTAATATCTGTTTCATGAGGAGGCAGATCCAACAGGTTACCCCCCGGCGGAACTCTGTAATATTGTGATACTCAAATGTCAGCTTCGAATAGGTACTGGTTTTCAGGTAAGAACGTAATCCAATTGTTTTAGCATTTAATTTACCTAACTCTGAAAAACCATCTCCATCATGATCATAGGAAGCCCGTTGACGGTTCTGACCAAAAAATATAAACGCCCGCTTTGTGGTCATCTGTAACCAGCGAAGCATTTACAGTGGTATTGTTATCCGGCCGGCTACCTCCTACCATGGTTAATGAGTGAGCAAACTGGGCCGAATTCCGCATGGGTTCTTTCGTTATGATATTGATTGTACCGGCAATAGCAGAAGAGCCAAATAAAGCAGAACCTCCCCCCCTCATGATCTCTACTCTTTCGATCATATTAGCCGGGATCTGTTCCAGCCCATACACTCCGGTTAAGGCGCTGAAGATAGGACGGCTGTCCACCAGGATTTGAGTATAGGGCCCTTCGAGTCCATTAATACGAACCTGCTGGAATCCACAGTTCTGGCAATTATTTTCTACCCGGACTCCCGGCTGAAAGTTCAACCCGTCTGCCAGAGAGGTAGCATGAGTCGCTTCAAAAGTCTTACCATCCAACACATTTACCAGCGAAGGAGCCAGGCGGCGGGTCGTTTCATTCCGGTTGGCAGAAACCACTACTCCATCTAAGGAAACGGCATCTTCTTCCGCGTCAAAATTAATTTCTACCGTCTTTCCTTTTCTGATCGATACATTTTTTTCTATTGTTTTATACCCGATAGACTTCATAACCAGAGTGAATTTGCCTTCCGGAAGATTTTTCAGATAGTAGTGTCCGGTAGCATCGGTCATCGTTCCGATAGTAGTTCCTTTCACATATACATTCATATAGGATAAATGTTCTCCCGTTTTTTTATCTAAAATATGTCCTACAATATTACCATCGGAAGGATTCAGAGGTAGATCATCCGCCTGAACAAAGCAAAAAGCGGAACACACCAAAAAAAGAGACAAAATAATCTTATTTAATATGGATTTCATTAATCGTTTTATTTGTTAAAGTTATATATAGCATATCAGATCTTCTATGCTTCATTCCACATGTAGCATATACAAATCTGAAAGGGGTAAATAAAATATAGAGAATATAGACCACCTTAGATCATGCGACAGGAGGCGCACGCAGGGAGCAAACTCCCTGATAAGAAATAGAATGGCCCGGGTCACCCGGCTGTTTAGTAAGGTCTGCTAATGATTGAGCATAAAAATGAAGATTTACCAGTAGGATGCCGGCAGATTCTATCTGAATAGTAGATAGATCCTGAAAGAGGTAAATCTCTGCGGAAGAAGTATGATGATGAGAGGTATCACCGGCTGCCTTTTTAAAAGGGTGAGTATGTACAACCGCAATTCCATTTTCAATATGAACATGGGTAAAGACATGGACACTACTATAATAAGCTATAAATAACAGCGTTACGAACCACTTCAAATATGTTTTTTCACACTCCTTCACTGTAAACATTCTATCGGCGGCAAAGGTATATAATAAATATTTAATTATCAAAAGTTTAACCATATACCTATCCAGGATTGGATTTTGCTCCCGTTTATTATACATAGAGAATCCATACACATAGTCTTATAGATACTATCTATGAAAGGATTTATAAATAAAATCCGTTTTTTACTAATAAATTGTTACTTTTGCATCCGGTTATAGGTACAAACAAAAAGATGTAAATAAAAAGTCTATGGCAAAAGTTACTAAAAAAGATGCCTTGCGGTATCACTCGGAAGGAAAACCGGGAAAAATTGAAGTTGTTCCAACCAAACCATATAGTACTCAGGCAGATCTTTCACTCGCTTATTCTCCCGGAGTGGCTGAGCCCTGTCTCGAAATAGAAAAAAATCCGCTGGACGCTTATAAATATACAGCAAAAGGGAATCTGGTCGCTGTTATTTCAAACGGTACAGCCGTATTAGGGTTAGGAGACATAGGAGCGATGGCCGGAAAACCGGTCATGGAAGGAAAAGGTTTATTATTCAAAATTTTTGCAGGTATTGACGTGTTCGATATTGAAGTTGACGAGAAAGATCCTGAAAAATTTATTCAGACTGTAAAAGCAATTGCCCCTACCTTTGGTGGTATTAACCTCGAAGATATTAAAGCTCCCGAATGTTTTGAAATAGAAGCACGCCTGAAAAAAGAGCTGGATATTCCGGTTATGCATGATGACCAGCATGGAACAGCCATTATTTCCGGTGCCGGATTAATCAACGCGCTGGAACTGACCGGTAAAAAGATTGATGAGGTCAGGATCGTGGTTAACGGAGCCGGAGCTGCTTCCATCTCCTGTACCAAATTATATGTCATGCTGGGAGCAAAAAAAGGAAAACATTATCATGTGCGATAGCAAAGGAGTAATATCCATTCATCGTACGGATCTCAATGAAGAGAAAAAAGGTTTTGCAACCCAATTGGATATTAAAACGTTAGAAGAGGCAGTCGTGGGTGCAGATGTATTTCTGGAACTTTCAGTAGCGGATGTTCTGACGAAAAAGATGGTACAATCCATGAATGCGGATCCGATTGTATTTGCCCTGGCGAATCCGAATCCGGAGATCTCCTATGCAAACGCCATCTCTTCCCGGAAAGATATTATTTTTGCAACCGGACGTTCAGACTATCCGAATCAGATCAATAATGTACTGGGTTTTCCCTATATCTTCCGTGGAGCATTGGATGTACATGCTAAATCTATCAATGAAGAGATGAAGCTCGCAGCAGTATATGCGATTGCCGGACTGGCCAAAGAACCGGTTCCGGATGTGGTAAACGCGGCTTATAAACTGAAACGTACTTCATTCGGAAGGGATTATATTCTGCCTAAACCGCTGGATCCACATTTGCTGACCCATGTTTCCTGTGCCGTTGCCAAAGCTGCCATTGATTCCGGTGTCTCCCGCAAGACGATTACCGACTGGGAGGAATATGCAAATCATCTGCGTGAAATGATGGGATATGATAATAAACTTCTCCGCTCTTTCACCGATATGGCAAAAGCAAATCCAAAACGGGTTGTCTTTGCTGAAGCGAATCATGTGAATATGCTGAAAGCGGCTGTAGAAGCAAAACAGGAAGGGATTTGCGATCCGATCCTGTTAGGAAATGAAGAACGCCTGGCTAAAATGGCAGCGGAAGAGAACGTAAGTCTCGAAGGAATTGAAATTGTGAACCTGCGTCATGATCGTGAGAATGAAAGACGCTATAAATATGCCTCCATCCTGGCAGAGAAAAAAGCACGTGAAGGAGTGACCTATGAGGATGCCTGCGAAAAGATGGTAGACCGGAATGCTTTTGGTATGATGATGGTAGCTACCGGAGACGCTGATGCATTTGTGACCGGTGTATACAGCCGTTACTCTGAAGTGACTAAAATGGCTGAACAGATCATTGGTATCCGTCCCTCTTACAAACATTTCGGAGCCATGAACATCATTACCTGTAAAAAAGGCACCTTCTTTATTGCAGATACGCTGATCAACCGTCATCCATCCACAGAAGTATTGGTAGATGTGGCCCGTTTAACCCATGATGCAGTCAAATTCTTTGCACATGAACCGGTGATGGCCATGCTATCCTATTCCAACTTTGGCTCTGACAAACAAGGTAGCCCACGAAAAGTACATGAAGCGATTGAGATCCTGCATGCCGAACATCCGGAAGTAATGATTGACGGTGAAATGCAGGTAAATTTTGCATTCGACAGGAAATTGCGGGATAAGACCTATCCATTCAATAAGGTAAAGGGCAAAGATGTGAACACGCTGATTTTTCCAAACCTCAGCTCTGCGAACAGTGCCTATAAATTACTATTGGAAATGGGAGTTGGAGAATCTATTGGTCCGATCCAGATGGGTCTGAATAAACCGATTCATTTCACGGACCTGGCAAGTTCTACCCGCGATATTGTTAATCTGACAACGGTTGCCGTTGTGGATGCGATCGTACAGGAACAGATCGAGAAAGGGAACTGATAAAATCATAACTAAAGAAAAAGCCAGGATATATATATGAATCGTTATATCCCGGCTTTTTCTTTACTCTATAATCAGAGAAAGAGCCTCTCAAAACTCTTTTTCATTCGCAAGATTCCACATATTCAGAAAAGAGGCTTTTGTAATATTAACCACCTTATCCCAGTTAATCTTATCCGTCTCATCTCCCGGCATATGATAATCCGGATGTCCGTCTGTATGGTACCAGATCACCGGTATATCCAATACAGCAAAAGAAGCATTATCACTTCCTCCTACCGGTCTGTCCCAGGGACGATAGTCCGGTTTCAGGTTCAATCCATAGGTTGTAATATCATTTTTTAACCAATCCCCGAAGACCGGATGTGCTTCCGTATAAAAATAGACTACATGCTCAGGAATATCTTCCTTATTATTCCGGCCGATCATATCAAAATTAAGATAGGCTTTCATTTTTGTTATGTCCGGACAGGTTTGTGTAAAGTATTTAGAACCTAATAAGCCTTTCTCTTCCCCATCCCAGAAAGCAAAGATCACCGTCCGTTCAGGCTGAACACCTGTTGCCAGAAAAGCACGGGCAATCTGTAAAACAGCAGACACACCAGAAGCATTATCATCCGCACCATTATAGATCTGATCACCATTCAGCATCGGATCAATCCCTAAATGATCATAATGAGCACCCACCATGACCCATTCATCCGGATTTTTCCCTTCAATCTTAGCCAGGATATTCCTCATAGCTAATTTCTGATGTACTTCCCGTGTGATCACAGCAATCGAATCAGGATGTACCTGAAACCGTTCCCGTCTCTGGCGTTCCCTATTATAAGCTTCAAAAGGGTGATAGTAATCATCACCCAAAGGCTCTATGCCTAATGCTTTCAGGCAGGAAACAATATAATTCCCCGCAATCCGACTTCCCCTGAATCCAGCTTCCCGTCCTTCCAGTTCATCACTGGCCAGAAATCCGATATGCGCTTCCGCAGTTTGTTGATTAATCACATTCAATCCCTTCTGCTCCGGCGTTTGAGCAAATGTGAAGGGAGAAATTACCATCCAGCACAGGATCCATACACTTACTTTCTTCATCTGTTATTTGGTTTAGATCTATTTTCCACAAAGATAAGGATATCTCTCCATATGAAAGGTATAAAAACAAAAAAGGCCTTCTTCGCCATTTTCATGCGCCGAAAGCCTGAGCCTCATTAAGTTCCTGCCTTACAACAGGAAACTATATCATACATTACATTTTGATCTTTTTAAAGCCGCAGCACTTAGTGCTGCATAGCCGCATTTGAATCAAGTTCTGCCATCAGACGACGGATCTTCGCATTTAACTGCTGACTCATCGCACCGTTACCAATTGATTGATAACGTTCTGCCTGATAACGTAACATTGCCAAAGTACGTAAACTTTTTTCATTTTTAGTCATCATCATAATCCTCATTAATTTATATGATTCTCTTCGCTTAAAGAACCCATTATTAAACACCTAAACAATCTTTTATTTCATTTTTACACTACAAAGATAATACTTTTTTCTGAAAAACATGCTGAAAAACATATTTATTTTCTTCGAATTCTCAACTATTTGTGTAAAAGCATTGATAATGAGGCAATAGGGACTATAATAAAAAATCTAAAATAACTACAACACGCCAAGATGTTTTAAAGCATAGAAAACACCATCCTCATCGACCGAAGAAGTGACGTATTTAGCTGCCTGTTTTACCTCTTCCTCTGCATTTCCCATGGCTACACTCAAACCGGTATGTTTCAACATCTGAATATCATTTCCGCCGTCCCCAAAAGAAAGAGTCTCTTCGAGGGAGATCCCGAAATAGGCTATCATGTGATCGATTCCGACCCGTTTACTACTTCCGGCCGGAACCACATCCGTAAATAGCGGGGACCAACGGGTAGACTCACAATCCGGTAATAAGGCCATAATTCTTTCCTCCTGATGTTCTTCAAAGAAAGCAATGATCTGAAAAACCTCTTTTACCGGCATCCGGTCAAAAGGACAAACAGGGGGTTCCGAAAAATTCAGCAACTTCAGCACCTCTTCTACCCGGTCATTCTTATAATTCAGATACATTCCGTTTTCCTGAACCAGAATAACCGGAAATGCTTCACTTTCTTTTTGATAATGGATGAGAGAGGAGATATCCTTTGCCGGAATACAATGTTTATAGATCACCTCCTCTTTGCCGGCAAAACAATAGCTACCGTTTAAAGTAATATACCCATCAAACTGAAGATCTCCCAAATTATTGATCGCCGCCAGATGACGTCCTGTGGCAATAAAAACTTTAATCCCTTTTTTCCGTAGTGCCTCAATGGAATCTATCGCAGACTGAGGAACCTGATGAGTGTTAAAACTAACTAATGTACCGTCAATATCGAAAAAACTGCCTTTACCATAAACTATATCTATTCACCTATTCGTAGCACAAAGATAAAAACAATTCCTCATCCCGGCGGATTATCCTTTTACATTATGTATTTTCGCAGGAAATTTAACAGAATTGAAATATGGAATATAGAAAATTAGGCGGATCCGGATTATATGTACCCGCTCTTTGTTTTGGAACAGTCACTTTTGGAGGTACACACGGATTTGATAGCTGGGGAACTACACAGGTGGAAGATGCGACCCGGATGGTTCATATATGTATGGATGCAGGCGTCAACCTGTTTGATACGGCAGACGTATATTCTGAAGGATTATCGGAAGAGATCTTAGGGAAAGCACTGAAAGGTCTCCGGAATGATGCATTGATCTCAACAAAAGCGACTTTTACCATGTTAGACGGGGACCGGAATAAAAAAGGCTCTTCCCGCTATCATCTGATCAATGCCTGTGAAGCCAGTCTCAGAAGATTAAATACAGATCACATTGATATTTATCATATGCACGGATTCGATGCCAATACGCCGGTGGAAGAGACACTTCGTGCATTGGATGATCTGGTGAGCAGTGGGAAAGTCCGTTACATTGCCTGTTCTAATTTTTCTGGCTGGCATCTGATGAAATCCCTGTCTGTATCTGAAAGATATGGCTGGAGCCGTTATATTGCCCAACAAGTATATTACTCCCTGTTAAACCGGGACTTTGAGTGGGAATTAATGCCTTTAGGCATGGATCAGCAAGTAGGTTCCATTGTATGGAGCCCCCTCTCAGCCGGACGTCTGAGTGGCAAATACCGTAGAAATAATCCGGCTCCGGCAGATGCCAGAGTAGCACAGGGAGGTAGTCCCATTCCGGAAGAGGCCATTTCCTCAGAACGCCTGTATAATATAATAGATGTCTTAGATGAAATTGCCGGGGAAACGGGTCATACGGTTGCCCAATGTGCTTTAAACTGGCTATTGCAACGCCCAACCGTAAGCAGCATTATTATTGGTGCACGCACAGAAGAACAACTGAAACAAAATCTACAGGCAATAGGCTGGAGTCTTTCTTCCGAACAGATAAAAAGATTAGATGAAGTAAGCCAGACAACTCCGCCCTATCCTTACTGGCATCAGGCACAATTCCCTTTCCTGAATGCCCAGTTAACCTTCTAAGAGCAAATCATCACATAAATTAATTAGCACACAGATATGCATTTAAATATATCATCCCTATCATCTGTGTGCTAATTTTTCATCTCCTAAGAACAAAAAAACCTTTTTACCCGTTTTATATCTATATAAAAAGATAGATATATGAACATATTGAATCCACGGTTTTTAAATGACCAGATCCAGGTAGATCCCTACCTGACTTTTAATGGGAATTGTGAAGAAGCGTTTAACTGGTATAAACAGATCTTTCAGACAGAATTTAACTCACTCGTCAGATATAAAGAGATGCCGGAAGGACCTGCCATGTCCGAAGCAGAACAGGACAGGATTATTTATATTTCCATGCCTATCAGTGATTATGTTTATCTGACCGGAGCCGATGCGACAGAAGGGATGCCTGTAGAAGTAGGGAAAAACGTGGTACTGACCCTCACCTTATCGGATGAAGGACAGATGAAACAGATCTTCCATGATTTAGCGGAAGCAGGAGAGATCCTGATGCCTATCCAACAAACATTCTGGGCAGACCTGTATGGAATGGTGACCGATCAATTCGGGATCTGCTGGAGAATAAATTATAAACTGGCACATTATATTTAATAGTCCTTCTATACTTCGGGCTATGTTAACTATACAATGGTATGGGCCACTTCCGTCCGGTAATCTTCCATCGAACGCAGGATCACATCATAGGCTACATCCCGTCCATACATACCTTCGAGAATCATACGGGGATGTTTGTCCGTAGGAAGATCTTTATAGGTCGTAAAATAATGAATCAAACGGTTCAGCACCTTTTCCGGTAGTTCACTGATATCTTCAAACCGGTCATAGATCATATCTTCCTTCATCACAGCAATGATCTTATCATCCGCCTGGTTATGATCCAGTAATCGCAAACCTCCTATTGGGCGGGCCTTAACGATGATATCTCCGTGAGACACATCCTTTTCAGTCAGAACACAAATATCCAACGGGTCCCCATCTCCCTGAATATCTGTCCGATTCAAGGCCTGATTCGTCAGTTCGGCCACATGCCTGCCGGAAAAGGAGACAGGAATAAATCCATATAAAGCCGGAACAATGTTGGAATATTTCTGTGGACGGTCAATGGATAAATAACCGGACACTTTATCGATCTCATATTTTACCGTGTCCGTAGGAACAATCTCAATAAAAGCGGTCACCTCCTGAGGTACCTGTTCTCCCGGATAGATCCCATGCCAGGGATGTGCTTTGTGTCTATACATAACCTGCTTTCTTAAATCAGGAACTTCTCCTGGTTATCCTTTATATATTTTTCAAACAACTCATTCCCGGAAACCCACCGGAAGTAGTTATATAACTCTTCCAGAGAAATAAATCCACCATTAGTCCTTGAAAGCCGGGCATTGATACCTACATCCACCCTCAACTCTCCGGAAAGCCGGTTGTACTCGTCCAGCCGGCCATGACAATAACCATGGACCATACAGACCCCCTCCCGTTTCCCGTTCCAGGAAAGAATAGGATAATGGCAAAGAACCAGACGAAAATCTTCCTGAAGGAACGGATAAGCTGAGACCCTGAAATTCAGGTCCACTATTTCCCGGATCCATTTAAAAGACTTCGTAAGTGTCAGGCTGCTTTCATCTTTATTACCCACCACTAAATATTTGGTCCCCTGTAGCAGATCCAATAACCTCCTGACCTGCTCTGTCTCACCAAAAGAAAAATCACCTACAATATATACCTGATCCTCCTGTTTTACGATCGCATTCCAGAATTCAATCAGCCAATCATCGTAGACATCCGGGTCTGCCGGACCGTAGAAAGGCCGGACCGGATACTCCTCCATCATTCTTTTATGAAAAAAATAGGTATCGGATATAAAATAAACATCTGCCATATTCCCTGTTATGAATCCATATTAACCCCTTAACAAACATTCAACAGCGGAAGTTCGGGAAAGAATAAAAAAGAGATCAGACTTTACAGATATATACGTAAGAATTCCAACCGGGTTGCCGCTACCTTTAACCATTCACGAGCCATCAGTTCATGACCGAAAAGGGTGGGATGCACACCATCTCCTATCCAATATTCGATAGGCTTTCTTTTGGAGGCCTGCTGAAACAAAGCCGGATAATCAATCAGCAGAGCGTCAAATTCATGAGCGAGTGTCCGGATAAAAGCCTGTTTTTCTTCCGTATAACTCTCCCATAATTCTTTCTTTTCCGCTCTCTTACCAGTCGGATAAATAAAGGGTAATCCTAAAAGGATCAATAAAGAAGGATTCTTTTTCCGGCTGGATTGCAGGATATTCCGGTAGGATGCTTCAAAACCGGGTTGGATAGCCGGGTAGTCCGGATCATTGATCATATCCCCGACATCATTGATACCTGCTAAAACGCTCAGGACATCCGGATTCAGCGCCAATGCCTCCTCCTGCCAGCGATTTTCAAGATTATAGACCTTATCTCCACTAATTCCCCGGTTATAGAAAGTAAAACCGGCTTCCGGAAAGTCCGCTCCTATCCGGCTGGCAACCGCATGGGCATATCCCTGCCCCATAACATTGGGGATGTCTGTTCTTACCCGGTTCGCATCTGTGATGGAATCCCCCTGGAAAAGGAAAATAGATCCGGCAGGTACTTCCGGCCGGCAGAACTTGTTAGCCTTTCCGGCAAATGTATTCCCTGAAAAAATACCTAACCCCAGCGTACCGGCCAGAGAGGTTTTAAGAAAAGAACGTTTGGAGTATGTTTGCGGCATATTTAAGTAGTATTTGTAGGGCCAAATATAATCAAACGAAACCGCATCACAAAACCTCACCCTCCGGAAAAGAGTCCCCCCTCCCTGTTTATCCGACTTATCCCTACCGGAGAATTCTGTTGATTTGAGTTAAGAATCCTGTAATTCCCCGATCATACCTGCAAACTTCTTTAAAAACCGCAACATTCCACCAGACACAACTGTCCTTTAAAAACAAAAAATGATAGATTATGGCAACAAGAAGACAGATTATGAAAGATATAGAGAACAAACAGGCACAGGCACGTGAACAATACGCCAAAAATAAAAACCTGTTAGGAGAGATCCAGGTAAAGGAACGGGCAACCGACTATATACACCCGAACCAACATCATTCCGGAAAAAAGTAATTCTCCATCACAAAGCCGGAAAATAAAACACACACAGATCACACCCCTATCTTAGTTGAAAAATAAATAAAAAGTGTGTGGTCTGTGTGCTAACAGGCTGGAGTAAAAAGGGTTTCCTTTTTTGATTGCGCTATGGACAAAAAGGACTATATTTGTCCTGTAAAACAGATATAAAACTTTTACCGATTAAAACAGACTGACTATGGTAGTGATCAATAATTACGAAGAATTTGAACAATATATCGGAAAGGAATTAGGGGTTTCCGAATACCTGAAAATTACTCAGGAACAGATCAATCTTTTTGCAGATGCCACATTAGATCATCAATGGATCCATGTAGATGAAGAACGTGCCAGGACAGAAAGCCAGTTCGGAACCACCATTGCACATGGCTATCTCACCTTATCCGTACTACCGCATATGTGGGCACAGATCGCAGATGTACGAAACGTTAAATCACTGATCAATTATGGAATTGAAAAACTTAAATTCAATCAACCAGTCACTGTGGGCAGTGAATTACGGGTAAGAGTAAAACTACTCGCCCTGACAAACCTGCGGGGAATTGCAAAAGCAGAATTAAAAGCGACTATGGAAATAAAAGATTGCCCGAAAAGTGCCTTTGATGCCACAATCGTCTTCCTCTACCATTTCAACAACTAAAAAGTTTGGGAGCAAGTGTACCCAAAGTCCGCATGTTTATTTAATAACTTACCCTATATTGGGACGATTTTTATAGATACGTAAGGATTGTTGAAAGGAATCTGTAATTAGTGAAGTGGGCCCAAAAATTTGGACACAAACTTCAATTTGAGATGTCACAGAAAAGGAAGTATTGTTTGAAGGAACGTCTTTTAGCGGTTCGCTCGGTTATAGAGGATAATTTATCCTTTCGTCAGGCCGGTGGGCTTATCGGTGCCGACCATAGAGAGGTTCGCTGGCGGGTGGCCCACCACAGATTGTATGGGGAAAAAGCATTACCTCCTTGCGTTAGGGCCCATTACAACTCCTTATTTAAACTGCAGGTTGTAAAGGATATCTAAAGCAATGGATTATCTTTGCTGGATGCCAGCTTAAAGTATCGTATATTTAGTCAAAGTACACTTTGTGGTTGGTTGTACCGGTATAAAAAGGATCCCGAAAAAGCATTTTTGATGGAAAAAAGAAAGAAAAAAGCAACTTCTATCGCTGTGGATAAAGAAAAGGACGATTCCTTAAAAAGCCGCCAGGAGCTTTTACGGGAGTTAGAGTTGATGCGCTGTGAGAATGCCTATTAAAAAAAGTTAGATGCCTTAGTCCAGGAAAGGATCACCCTAGAGAAAGGGAGAAAATGAGTGTGGTCCAGGCACTAAGGCGCTCTTATAAATTATCGGATTTACTTACTGTATCCTCTCTTTCGCGCAGTACTTTTTATTACCATCTCTCTAAAAGAGAGAAAGAAGATAAATATGCTACGCATAAAAAGTTGATCCAGAAGATCTATGCCAGACACAGGGGTTGTTATGGCTATCGTAGGATTAGAGTGGAGCTCTGCCGCAAAGGCTACGCCCTGAACCATAAAACCGTCCTTTGGCTTATGCGCTGTCTGGGGATAGCCTCCCACATCAGAAGACACAAATACAAATCCTACAAAGCAGCGTGTGCTCAGGTGACCCCCAATGTGTTAGGGAGGAACTTCCAGGCTCAAAGCCCTAATCAAAAATGGGCTACGGATATCACCGGGTTTAGTATTAAAAGCAGTAAACTTTATCTCTCTCCCATCATAGATCTGTATAACCGGAAGATTAGTTATACCCTCTCTCTGAGCGTCCCACCTTTAAAAGTGTTCTTGAGATGTTAGAGAAAGCCTTTGAAAAACTATCTCCTACTGACCAGCCACTTATCCTTCATTCCGACCAGGGATGGCATTACCAGATGCAGCAGTATAGGCTCCGGTTAAAAGAAAAAGGTATTCTACAGAGTATGTCCACAAAAGCGAATCCGCTGGATAATGCTGTCATTGAAAACTTCTTTGGTATTTTAAAGAGTGAACTTTTCCATTTACAGCAGTTTAATTCAGTCGAACATTTAAAACAGGAAATAGAAAATATATCCACCATTACAATAACAAAAGAATCAAACTTTCGTTAATGGGAATGAGTCCTGTACAATACAGGACCCATTTTGAAAACTTATATACTAAATAATCTGTCCAACTTTTTGGGGCACTTCACGACTCGCTTTACAAAACAATACAGATACCCCACTCTCTTCGTTTGAAGAAGTAAAAGAAAAAATTAGTCAATTAAAGCAAGTTGATTCTCCATTGCGGTTATTGATCCTGGCAGATGGAGGATATGGTAAAACAACCTTTCTAAAGCATTCTGCACAGGAAACAGCCTCTACTACAACTTTGTATCCATTATACGTTAGCTTGCGGGATTGTAAACGGGAAGATGTACTGAAAAATTATATTGGCGAAAGACATCCCGGCTTATTAAAACTCCCGGCTACAGACTACAAACATATATGTTTCTTTTTAGATGGTCTTGACGAAATAGGCGATACCGGTAATGCAGTTAAGCAGCTAAATGATTTTTCGCGGATCTATCAGGATAGCCACATATTACTTACCTGCCGTAGCAATGCTTATTTCGACCAATTGGCAGACTTTAGTCCGGTTCGGTTAATTGCTATCACAGAAGAAGATATAGAGACATATATCTCAAAAGTCTATACGAACAGTAATACCCCGGTTAATCCCGCAGAGCTGTTAAGTTCTATTTTTAGAGTTCTTTGAAATGATTATCTTAGCGTCTTTTTTTGAAGAATAAATGGATTTAATAGCATTATTATCATTAGTAAAAGATCCTCGCCGTCAGGCTGGACGTCGTTTTAGGATAGACCATCTTCTTTTGATGTGTATTTTAGCAGTAATGAGTGGCAACTATGGTTACCGTGAAATAGGACGTTTTGTTCAGACTCATTTTTTATTTTTCATTCGCTATTTCGGTCTTCGTCATGGTGTTCCCAGTTTTATAACCCTTCGTAGTATACTTCAACTAGTAGATTTTGAGAGTTTTAATTTGGCTTTCAATATATGGGCTGGAAACTATGTAGGGATAGAAAGTGAGCAAACCCAGGAACAAAAAGAAGAGGTAAAAAAGAAAGAGGTTATTAGTATAGATGGTAAAGCAATTACTGCTAGTGTAAAAGAGCGTAATACAAGCTATCAACAATTTGTATCTCTTGTCTCTGCCTTTGCCTCAAAGCGTGGTGTACTCTTAGGATGTACCCCAATAGAAAATCACAAGAGAAGTGAAATTCCGGCTGTACAGGAGTTAATTACACTTTTAGGCCTAAAAGGTGTACTTTACTCATTAGATGCTCTGCACTGCCAAAAAAAACGACACAAATAATCCGGGAGTCTTCTTGTGACTATCTGATTCGGGTCAAAGCAAATCAGAAGAAGCTATACAAACAAATAAAAGAGAATATATCACAGATAGACAAACCGCTGGATTTTTTCCAATCTCACAGGTTAACGCGTGCCAGGGAAGAAATAAGAAAAGTTTCTCTTTACAATACTGTGCAGGAGATATCTTCAGAATGGGTCGATCTCAACCGTATTATTAAAGTGGAAAGGATTCGTCTTAATCAGGGACATCTTCATACTAATACAGCCTATTATATAAGCAGTCTTGAAGATGATACAGCAGAGTTATTTCACGATTATATACAGCAACATTGGAGTATTGAAAACAGGTTACACTGGGTTAAAGATGTATCCATGAGAGAGGATAAATCTAAAACAGTGGGCGGTATGGCTGCAGAAAATATCTTTTTACTGAGAAAGATTACTATTAATCTATATCGAGCGGATGGGTTTGATTCCATCCGCTATGCTACACAAAGATTCGCTAATAATCTAAAAGAACTTATTAAACTCATAAAAATGAGCAGTAATAAAAATAGAACTTAACAGCCCTGCGGTTAATCCCGGACATTTCCTTACAGAAGTCTACCAAAACAATTTCAGGAACCTGGTATTCAATCCCTTTTATCTGGAAAGTCTCATACAAAGTTATATCGACAACAGTAATAGTCTGCAGACCAGCAAAGAACAACTTATACTCCATCTGCTGGATTGCCGTAAAAATAAAGACAACGAGCACCGTCCGGATCTGCTCCCTAACCGGGCAGACATCAAACGGAAAATTAATAAGCTGGGTGAGAAAATTGCTTTTACGCTGGCACTTATGGAAGTTCGTAGTATAACAGAAGATCAGTTGGCCGATTTAACCAACGAACACTTTGAATTAGCGATCCATACATTACCTATCCGGAAAGGTGGACATACTAATCAAACACAATACTGGGAATTCGAACATAACATTTTTCTTGAACATCTGGCTGCAACTGTCCTGAAAAAATTACCGGTACAACAAATCCTGACTTATACTACATTTGCAGGCAAAGTGAAGACCAGGTGGAAAGATATTATTGCATACCTGCTCGGAATACTCGATAAACAGCAACCGGATGAACAGCAATTATCAGACGATCTATTACAATGGTTGGTAGAAAATGACCCGATGTTACTTTTAAAAGTGGAAGTTACCCAGGTTCCCCCCACTCTACATAATGAAATATTTAAAAGAATATTTCAATGGTCTAAACAAACGACGATCTGGATAGACCGGTATGGCGATATGCAACAACTGGCAGCATTTGGAGAAACAGCCGGTAATATACGATATGTTTTTGACGAAATAGCAGATCCGCAAAACCATTGGCGGAACAGAGCCAATGCAGCAGAACTATTTTTCCATTTTAACCTGGAGAAAATCCCGGAACCGGAAAGACGGCAAATGGCAGAAAGATATACAGAACTGATTCTTCAGCAGACTGATCACCACCTGCTTCGTTTTTTGGTTGACCATTTCCCATTCACTTATATAGATTTACTGGATAAGATAGTTAACAAAGTAAAATATACAGAAGACAAACATGTTTATTCCAGTCTTTTCCGTTTAATTGAAAAATATGAGTTACAAGACAGATATATTAGTGTTTTATTGAATGGATTAAAAAAACAGGAAAAAGTGACTCTACAACATCCTTATTCACACATTCACAAATTCTTAATAGTTTGACAAAACTAAAAAACCCAGAATCTTTTTATAAGCTATTTAAATTATTTATTAATCGAGAAGCATACTACACATGGACAAACACTGAAAAAGAGGAGCTAAAAAGAATTGTGAAACAAAGTACTTATTGCTATACTCCACAACTATTAGACTTAGTTCTGCAGGCATTAAGATCACTTACTATCGTATTTAATTTAGACGAAGCCTTTATTTCCTTTTTCGAAAATAAAAACATCCATACAGATGCAATAAACAAACTTCTGGACTTTTTACAGCAAGAAAACGACTGGCATGATATGGTCATACTATCCAAAATAATAAAAGAAGAAGAATTACCTCTCTTATACCCAAGAGTAAATAATCCCAATCTTTACCATGTATTATATAATCACTTACCTGAAAATACATCAATAGCCAAGAAAGTGGCCGAACACCTCCAAAAAGAATACAATTATGAAATTCCGGAACCTATTGAAAAGTTGGAAAAAGCCAGAAAACAGGAAGAATTCAACATCCTCTTTGACAAAGAAAAATTCTATCTTGCATGTATGAATATATTTCAAACTATAGGTTCAACAACTATAAATATCCGGAAATTACGGGTTTCTAATCGTAATAACCCACAACAAATTAACCGTACTTTATTAAGTTTTTTATTTGACCTCCTTCCTGAAGGGCAAGAGAATCTTACGAAAACAGAAGTAGAAGAATATTTTAAAAATTATTCGGGTTATTTAGAAGACTATCTCCACAATAAAATATTTAAAGCATTACAATCCAGTAAAGAGGGTGAGATTATTTTAACTGATAACCAGTACGAGCATATCTCAAACTGGTTTTATAAGCAAATCAATGTAACACATTTAAATATTACCATCAATAAGATAGAAAAGAAGCAAATCAATATGTATCTGAAAGCTCCTGCTTTACTTTATTATCTACAGAGTTTCGACTTTATCGTTCCTGATGAAAAGCTCTGTGAAGCTATCAATAATCCTTACGCGGACTTCGATCTCATTTCCAACCGCATACAAAATAAAGATTTGTTACATTCGGAAATAGTAAAACTCTTACGAAACTATCCGGACGAAATAGATACTATAATCAGAGACCGGGCAGTCTATGGAATGAAGCAAAAAATAAAAGAAGCCTATCCTATTATAGTAGAGATATTACAAAGTGATTTTGACGCTGTATGTAAAGAAAACTTATTAAAAGAATGGTTCACAAACCAATTACCTGTTGATCCTATCCTGGCCATACGTACAACCTTTAACCAACCACTCCTTATAGAGTTATGCCAACAACTTATCCGGCAAAATTACAACGAGCAGGCAAAAGCGATCCTTCCCAAATTACTGGATCAGCCGGAGTCAGATAAAATTTATATCTCAGCCCTCAATTTACTGATTTGGCTTAAAGATCCCAAAGCCCTGCAACTCTCTGTTGAATACACAAAGAAAAACAAGAAGATGGCCCTCCACGATCCTTTCCATTGGATGGACACAGGATTATCCCTACCGGAAAATTATCTGGAATACAACGACATATCCCTCTTACCCGATTTATTAAACTATCTGGAACTTTGCCTGGATGATACAATCCAACCTACCAGAGAATGGAATGGCAGCAAAATAGAGCATAACCTCACTCATCTGGCAATACAATCTGAGGAACAATTTATACAGGTAGTGAGTGCATTAAAAAACTTTATTACTGACCATACAGGCAAATATCCGGACGTAGAACGAATCCACTTCCTGATCGAAAAAGTAGAGAAACAGTATTATGAGAAAAAGGGACAAAGCTATAGTTTTAAAGAAAGCTTACAGATATGTGCTTCTTTATAATGAGTTAAAAGATTTAGTTATTCACTCACAAAGATAAAGATTACTTATACAGTATATTTTTAATGGATAGTTTTTCAATAGCTTATTCCAACAAATGCCCCGCCACATGATTATTTGTAATATACCTTATAATGTAGGTATTATCTACATGTTTGGTAAAGAAAAAAGACCATGTAGTTTGTTTGGATCGTGGATAAGATACATAACATAAATCTTTTCCATACTTTAAAAAGTAGGGTGGTGTTTTGTGTCTCATTTTTAGATGTATTGTGGCTTCTATTAGAATCTACATAGTTAGAGGCAGAACTTCCATGTCTTACTGAACTCCGTATTCCATCTTTATAATTTATTGGACGAACTAAAGCTTACATCCAGGTAGAGTGAGGTGATCGGACGGTCTTCGATGAGGAAAATATTCTGGGATGAAAATCCTGATAGTTAAGATCAGGAGTATTTGATTTTCTATTAAAATACACAGCCTCCGGAAATAATCCCCGGAGGCTGTTGTTACAACACTACAATTCCCCGGAAGAGATAAGTTTATCCAGTTGTTGTTTGAAGTGTAACTGTAGGCATTCGCTGGTATCAAAGTAAGTAGGATAATGTTCTATCTCCTGCAATTGCTTTTTGAAATTATCCAGGGAAAGAAAGTCATCGCGTTTGATCTGGTTCATGGGGATAGCACTTGTTTTAAAGTAAGTATACACCAATGGACTTTCATAACGTATGAAATTTCCATACGCTTTCCTGAATTCTTCTTCTGTGTATTTGCCAACCTTCGTCCAGAAAAGGCTTACAAAAATATGGCTGTCATTAATGGCCTCATTATATTCATCCTGCAGGCGGGTAGACGAGATGTGATCGATAAAATCTTCCCACACTTCCAGCCGGAAGAAGATGCCTTTTTTAATCCACTCTTTATTTTCGCGGTTAATAAAAATTTCAAATTCTTTCCGTTCGATCTCCAGCTCAGAAGAAGAGGCAAGAAAAATCCGGACCTCCCGTACTGAGTTCTTTATAGTAGCCGGAACATGTACGGGTGCTGCCAGTCCGGCATCGTATAGTAGCTTATCGATAAGGATCTGTTCTTCCGATTCATTACAATAGACATATTTTCTGTTGCTGGCTTCCCACTCCAGTAATTTAGAATATTTAAACCGGGTTCCTTCTCCCCTTTTCCGGCATTCACGACAGATGCAGGGTACGGTAATTTCGGGGGTTATACCCTTATAGTATGCATTGATCTGGTCAAGTGTATGCATAATAACCATCACAAGCCCTCTGGCATTTTTCCCATTGGCACGAAGGATGATTTTTCGTTTATAAAAGTCTTCTTCCATCTGGTAACTGGCGTTTGCATGCGAAAAATTGACCACATTGTTCCAGACCTCTTCTACACCTTCGGAATCTACCGGTATATAACGGCTTAACTCTGCACTTAACTGGTTCAGTAATCCGCGTGGCATAAAATCATATACATATTCAATCCACAGGCATTCGTTCTCTTTCCAACGCTTTTCTCCGGGGCATGATATCAGGCGGGCAGGCATAATAAATTCTTCTTCCTTATGCTTTTTGGGGAATGCTACCCGGAATACGACCAGCATCTGTTTAAGCAGGTCGTGTTTCCTTGCATAGGCTTTCCCTTTCCACAAGCGGGTAAAATCTTTCGCCCGGATATGTCCGCGGTTATCCTGTATGATAGGGTCGTCAATAATTTTATAAACTGCTTCTACCGCCCAATTGGGTTGTAAGATAACCCAATCCTGTAAAACGGGATTACCCGAATACCAAAGGATGGAACCAATCCGGTGTAGAAAACGGGCACAGTCCTGATGGTCAACATATGAAATAAATGAATCGGGAGCCAGCCTGTTACATATACTTTCAAAGGTATCAAATGAAATAGAGGAATATTCTTCTCCCCACTCTTTCAGCTCTTCCCGTACCTTTATCCAGGATACCGGTACGTTCTTCCGGCAATGAGGCAGGCGGGTTAATTGATGAATGATCTCTTCCCGGATCGCTTTCAGGCCAGCATTACGCCGGGGTAGGTTCAACTCGAAATAGTTATTACCTTCTACTGTCCGGATGATATTAAAATCATCATGCCGGATATATCTTCCGAGGTCATTCCATGCTACGACATTCCCTTCATGGCTGGTTTGCCCAATGATAATGGGACTTTTACCGCCGAACTGGAAAATGGTTGGTATCCAGTATTCAAAATTATGTGCTTCATTCCGTGTGGAGGCAAGAAGGACAAACACAGCGTTTTCTGTCAGGAAAAACCGGTGCACCGGATAGTAAACGTCTTGTCCCCCGAAATCCCAGATATGTGCTACAAAGCCTCTCCTGATATTCCAGTCGCAAACATCTATCCCTCGGGTCCTTTTATCCAAAGCAGGTAAAGGTGCTTTTGTATCCAGCAATCGTTCACGCAGGGAAGTTTTACCGCCTGCGCCATCTCCTACAAGGATTAGCTTTGCCTCTTTCAAGGCAGAAAACTTTTCTGTCTTTTTCTTTTTCAGATAACGGAGGATTGCCCCTTTTCCCATTTCAATTATCTCAAGGGGAGGATCAAAGAATGGGTTTCCTGCCAGTTGGATTTCATTATTGGTAATTATATCCCCTTTTCTTGTGCTGATAGTGTAATCCATTGCCCAAAGAGGTAAAGAGGTTATCAAATTATTTTGCAGGTTTATATAGGATAAACTGCTTAGTTCCCTCAAGGGTTCGATATCGGAGATTTTATTCCGGGCAATCTGAAGCCATTCCAGTAATGATAAATTTTTAAGAACAGAGATATCTGTTATCTGGTTATCAGACAACGTTAAATAATTTAATGAGGTTAAATTTCTTATTACTTCAATATCTGTTATTCTATTTTCAGATAGATGTAATAGAAACAGAGACTTCATTCCTGCTAAAGAGGATATATCTTCTATTTCATTAGAATCTATCATTAAACGTTCCAGAAAAATTAATTTATTTAAAGGCTTTATATTAACGATATGATTATTCGCCAGGTTCAAAGTTGTCAGCGAAGCCAGGTTTTCAATAGCATCTATATTCCGGATTTTATTGTCGGAAAGATCTAATTCCTTTAAATGTATTAATGAATTCAAAGAGTTAATATCACTAATTTGATTTTCCTTCAAATTTAGCTTTTCCACATAAGGTAAACCAGCAATAAAGGATATATCCTGTAGTTTATTAATGCTTAAATCCAGTTCCTTCAAATGAGTACAAACTTGCAAAAAGGTAAAATCTTCCTGTTCTGTTTCAGCACATTTAAAGATTTCTAATGCTGTTAAATTTTTTACTACATTGAAATCCCGTACTCTTGTATTTGAAACTTCCAGTTTCTTTAAACCCGGAAATTGTCTCAGCACTTCTATATCTGTTATATCCGTATCATTTAAACTCAAACTTTTTAAGTTTGTAACTCCGGACAGACAGGAAATATCCCGGATAGGATTAAAACTTAAGTCCACTGATTCCAGGACTGGAAACTCAGCCAATACTGAGATATCTCTTAGGCCGGTTCCATTCAGAGTCAGTGACTTTAATTTTTTTATCCGGCTGAATACTGACAGGTTATCTAAAGATACATTCGAAATATGAATGGATGATAACTCCGGTAAACTCAAAAGAGGAGAAAAATCCCGGACTCCTTCTTCCTGCTCTTCCATTTCACTATACGTAAAAGAACGTAAACTACCACACTCTTTCAGCGGTTCAAGGGATGTTATGCAATTCTCCTCCAAAGAAAACTCTTCTAAATTGACTAACGATTTTAGAGGTGAAAGATCATGTATATTGTTATATGCAAGATCTAAAAACTCTCACTTGTGTCAGGTGTCTTAATGGAGTGATATCTTCTAAGTCGCACATTTTTATATAGCAGATACTTAACTTAGGAAGTTTACCGAGGAGTAAAGCCAACGTTTCAAAAAAACATCCGTAAGGACATGTTCGTACAAAGATATTTCTACCACACTACCATTTTTCAGCTTATAGTAATTAAAATCTTTTTCCTTTTCCCACGGGGAGTAATTCAGTTCGGATATGAAATAACGGGTAATTTCTTCTATAATTGCCAGGTCTTTCATGGATTATGGAGTTAATAGGATATAGTTATTATTTTTTGAGTTTTAGTTTGGATTGGTTAAAGATAGATATTTTATTTTTCTTATATACTAAACGATAAAATGTATCTCAAATGTTCATTTATCAAAAACTGTTCATTCTTCTGCGATCCCCGCCTCCGCGGGGAACACGTCTGTCAATAGAAAAAAACAAAAGCAGGCTTGCTTTCTTCCACTACCCGTATAGTCAGTTCGCGTTCGCGAACGATCACTTCGACCTTCTGGCCGCAACGGAAACCGGCATCATACATCCACTGGCCACCCAGTAGTACCTTAGGAGTGTAATAACGCTCCCGGCTCTCTTTATCATACTTCAGGTTATGATCATAAGAAAGGGTCAGTTTACGCGGTTTAAACTCACCATTGGGTAATTGGCTTTTCTTACATAGAGGAGATTTCTTTTCCGGGTCAGGGAGACACGGTTTTAATGTTCGTTTTTCTGGATTGGGCATAATAGAAAAATTTTGAGATGAATAAAAGAGAGGTGGATCACGCCCAATCCAACTAAGCATTGCTGCATAGTAAAACTCCGGGACTTACACCCGTATGTCCACCTCAATACCTTTAATTTACTAAATGACAGGATCATTTCACAGCAATTGATTTTAATATTAAACTTAATTAGATTGGGTACTACAAAGATATAGAAATACTTCCCAAATCAGGAAAGAAAAAGAAAGGATTTATAAGACTTTTCAGAATATAATCTTTAATTTTAGCCTCGTAATTATCCAAACATTTTGACTTATGAAAAAGGAATACAAACACAAAACAGAGAATCAGAAAAATGACAAACTGAAAGAACCTGCTCTCGTTTATTCTCCAACAACACAAGAAGCAATAGACAAAAGTTATTACCGCTCAGTTGAAGAACTAATAGAAGGCGCCAGACAAGGTACCAAGGAGATAGAAGAAGGAAAATTTTATACAGACGATGAACTTGATGATTTGATCTTACGATGAAAAAACTCAAATGGTCGCCGAACGCTATAAAAGGATCCAGACAAATCTATCGCTATTACTTTGATAAAAGTCCTCAGGCAGCCCTCAGTATATACAAACAGATCCGAAAAAAGCTCAGTTACTTAGTAAGTTTCCACAACTGGCAAAAAGAGAACCTTTATTGGAAAAAGAACCAAGGAAATACAGAGCATTAATAGTTAGAGAAAATTTCAAGATTGTATATTTTACTGATGATGATACTATTAATATTGTAGCAGTATGGGATTGCCGGCAAAATCCTGAAAGGTTATTGAAAGAGACAAGATCATGAACCTGCAAAGAAAAAGCCTCCGGAATATTCCCCGGAGGCTTTTATTAAAACTCCTATGTTCTTTTTGAATGAACAGACAAACATTTTTTTTAATACACTTGCTCTTTTGTTTGCCCACACAATACTTTGTTGCTAGGATACTAACTCTTTTTGAGAGTAAGGAGCTTATGGATCAGTTAACAAGAACAGCAAAAGGGGTATTTTCAACCGAATTCATCTCCCTTAGTAAAAACATCTTCGGGATATATCCTATATTTTCCGGTTTAGCTTTTCGTTCGTAATTTTTTCTCCGGAAATTGATAACACCCATTTTCTCATAGTGGTAACTAAGAATTCCCTTTTCATTAAAATATTCAACTTCCAGACATAAGGTAAATTTATGCCGTACGATAGTATCATTCGAAATTAGAGACACAAAACTTTCATCCTTGTATCCCATAAAATCATAATTACCTCTAAGCAGCCAGTAATCTTCACCCAGGATAAGAGAATGTTCTACTTCATAAAAAGATTGTTGTCCAGGAGGTAATGTGAAAGGATTAATAGCTTTTTTATACAAAGGAGCCCGCAGGTAATCATCCAGGTCATTATCATAACAATAAAAAAACCGGCAATCATTGATAGAAACATATTGATTACCAAGGTTTGTGAATAAGATCCTGCTACTTATGATCGAATCATTACAAACATCGATGTCATTTACGGTCAGCCGGATCGTATGTGATTTATAAAAGAATTGGAAATATAAAGTACAACCTAAAATAAGGGAGCTTACAAATGAGATCAATAGTGCTGCCAAAGAAATCCGGATAGAAGTATTCACTTCCGGTTTCGTTTTTTCAATAGACCTGCTCTTATGTTCTAACCTTTTTAATTGCCTGTAGATATTCTTCATCGGTTTAAGTTTTATGCGGTAAAGATACTTTCATTTTTCCATACATAAGATTTCCGCTCAACTCATATGCTCTCATTAAAACAATCGAAGACCTTATACGGGTAGCAAAGTATCCGTCGTATTTATCGATGATAAACAAAAGGTAAGTATAGGTGAGAGAGGATCGTCAGCCCTGATTCGTAAACAGGCCGAAAAAATGAATTGCAAAATCTAATAAGTTCACGAAGATATAGTTTAACAGGATTGGTACAAATAATTTTGGCTAAGGCCGATTTTCAGATGTTATCTCTTTAGGATAAGTCCTTGGAAGAATAAAAAGGGAGATTTTATAGGGTATATTAGAATATAATCTTTACTTTTAGACCAGTAACTATCCAAACATTTTGACTTATGAAAAAAGAACAAAATCAAAAAACAGAATTTACTTAATAAAAATATAACTCCTCATCAGCACCGATAAACGAAAGATCCACCTTGTTGGAGCCTGACTATCCGGTAAATCCATTACATTATCGTTATAATAAGGGACGGGACTGGGCTAGATTTATATTAAGACATACACAAACAATGACTAAAATAATAATCCTTCTTATGACTTTTCTGGAAAATATACTTGCAAATGCCTTTGGGAACATGCTATCATCTATCTTTATCCCCAAAGAAAAGAACAAGATACTAATAAAGGTCGCTCCGGAATCCATAGAAAATAAAGAAATAGTAATTACGCCTGTTATACCACAGGAAAACCAACGGATTATTCAGGCTGTACACTCATTAAACGATCGTAAAAGCTACAATGATCTGCCATTAACTCCCGCTTCTATATGCGACAACCTAAGAATAAACGATATCGAAAAGATCGCTCATATTTTAGAAGGGAAAAGATTTCCGGACCTGACTTTTATTAACCAGTTTTCCGAATATTATCATATTGATAAAGACTGGCTTCTAACAGGAAAAGATGCACCTTTCAGTAACCACTGTTTCTCAGCAAGCCTGGAGTATGCCCTTTTCAGTTTAATAGACACATACGCCCCTTTCGAAGAGGTTATATTCTTTTCAGCCAACACTCCGCCTGAGTATCCTACTGCCATTGCATTAATAAAAGGGAAAGGAGATAAATATGATTACCGCATCATACATACCAGTTGTTTCCAATTCTCAGCCCATAGTTTAGGAAGTGGAGGGAGGAGTAAATTAAAAACATTTTATAATACGATCCGTCGTTGCATACATACAAGTGCCCCAAACTACTCAGGAAGGTTAATACCTGCAAATGAGTACTCTGAACTGATATATGGTAAACGCAGTATCCACACCATCCGTTATTCTCAAACAGATTACAGATGTGAAGATTTTATAGATATTACCCATAAAGATGACTATTCAAACCAATACGAATTGAGATATGGACAGGACTTTATAGAGGTTCAGGAGATTATTAAAGAAAAAATAGAAAGTATATAAATTCATTACATTTCCTTATGGCATAAAAACGACCTAAAGTAAAATCTATTTGTCTAAAACTTATAATCTTTCAAATACTTCTGCAGTTCCTGGCGGGCAAAAAAGATACGCGATTTAACAGCACCCAAGGGTATCTTTAACTGGTCCGCTATTTCCCGGTACTTATACCCTGACATAAACATAGTAAAAGGGATCTTAAGTTCCGGTTCTAATCGTTCAATCGCTTCATGAATATTTTTCACAGTATAATTAGCATCGGCCAGATATCTGTTTTCTGCCAAGATATTATCCAAGTCAACAGAGTCCACATTTGAATCAAGGATACTATAAGAACGACGTATTTTAAAAGAATTATTGAGAAACACATAGTTCATAATCTTTAAAACCCATCTTTTCCAATCTCCCCCTTCTGCCAATTTTTCTCTGTTCTCCAGCACCCTCAACATCGTTTCCTGCAGAAGATCTTCTGCATCCCCTTTATTACGAGTTAATTTATTTGCGAATCCCTGCATAACCTCCCGCATATCAACCAGTCGGTCTTCCAGAGAGGAATCAGTTTCTTTACTCGTTATATACAAATAATTAAAAAGATTGGAGCCGGATGCTTCCGCAGTAACTCCTTTATCCTCAACAACCGGACTAGCCAAGACTTCCTGCTCCGGCTCATCTACAGGCTGCGCCTCCTGATAAAGTTCATCAACTGCTTTATAAAGATCATTCAAGACATTTTTATTCGGATAAACATATTGCTGTTTCAGCGTTTCCGAATCATACACTTCCAATCTTACCAAATCTACTTCCATATAGAAATCCCTTAACCGGACAATTCGCATAGCCTGGCCCTGCAGAACGATCGAGTAAAGATTCCCATTCAGGGTCAGATAATTATTTTCCAGTCGCTCCAGATCATACGGAGCTGTATATACCTCCCACTGCAATTTGCGGCTGAGTGTATTCCTGAACAGTTCCCTCAGAAAGTTATCTCCCCGCTGTTCATCCATTGTGGTATGTGAAGAAATAATATTCATGGAACTATTCTTTTATCATTAACTATATTGTTCAACCTGTCAATAAAAGCAGATATATTATCATATGTACTCCACAGGTCACTCTTATTTACTGGTCTGTTACCCAGAAAAAACCAACATATTGCCTCTCTCCTTCCCACTCTTCCAATGGACTTTTATATTGCCGGTGAACTATTTTAATAAGATTCCGGCATTCTTTTCTTTCTCCTCTCGGTAACCTCTTCACCATAAAGGTAAGTTTACCCCGGAGCGTACTCAGGCGAACCTTAATCTGCCTACTGTTATAAAAATCAATAGATTTTGCCAGTGCAAAATTGGCCTGTTGAAGTTCATCCAAATGCTCCGCAATCCGGTTATGAAAGAGAATTTTGTCTTCATTCTCCTCTACATTCCGCGCCACGGATTTTACCAACCATAAAGTATAGATAGCAATAAATAGACTCGCAATAGAACAGAGACTACCAACAGGGTTAAGTTGTAACAGATCAGACATTAAGAGTAGGTATATAAAGTTTTGTCACAAATTTATAAGATAATCCGGTTTTAACAAATTAAACACAGGAATTATTATAGACCAGTGTTATAAAAGATATTATCAATTGAATTTCATAACATTTTAAACATAAAAATTCATGTATTATTCAAATTTATTAACTTTACCACGAATGTATTACTCATATAATAACTAACCACACACAATATCTACCATGGAACCCATTCAAATAAAAATAGGAGAAGAATCCTATCCGGTAATCGAAGAAGCAGCAAAATTTGATACCTCTATTTTTTCTTCCGTATATACTAAGGCAAAGGAGCTAATCAATACCTATCTTGAAACCCTTCAGGCAGGTAAACCTAAAAATAACATTATCGGGTTTGTAGGTGACCGGGGCAGCGGAAAAACATCCTGTATGCTTTCTGTTAAGGAAGCCTTAATAAAAGGAGAAAAAGAGTGGGGAGCCGGCACTCGTTTTCTCGAGATTGAGATGATAGATCCCTCCTTTTTTGAAGAAGACTGCAACATTCTGGAGTTGATCCTGGCTAAGTTCTTTGTATGGTTCAAAGAACAAACCCTAAAAGAAGAATTAGGAGGAAAAAACACCAGGATAGGCAGATACTACTGGAAACGTTCGAACTGATTCAGGCTAATCTGGAAGAGTTAATGAAAGAAGAAAAAAAGAATCTTTCGACAAATTGGAAAAACTGGTCACGAAAGCTGCCAGTAGTGAACTAAACAAAAACATGGACAAATTAATAAAAGATTTGCTGAACTTCGCATATGACGACAAAAGCGATAAGCAGAAGCGAATACTCCTTTGTATCGATGATATTGATCTCCATTCGAACTACGCTTACATCATGCTGGAACAGATAAGAAAATATCTAATGCATCCGCAAATACTTATTCTTATTTCTGTAAAAGCAGACCAACTCAAATTTATTATTCAGGAACACTACCTAAAACAATTCAGTAAAACATGGGATAAATTCGTTTCAGATGATGAAATTGAAGAAATGGCCGACCGCTATTTAGGAAAATTCTTACCCATAGACCAAAGAATTTATCTTCCGGATATGGAAGTTTCCTATAATCGCAGAATACAGATTATAACAAACAATGATGATAAAAAACTAAAAGATAGTGGTGAAGAAAAACCGCAACAAAGTAATGATCCCAAAACCACTCTTCCACAAACAGTCAAAGAATATATTCTGGAACAGATATTCTTAAAAACAAGATATTTATTCTATAATACCGACACAAACGTAAGCCTTATTTTACCCCGCAACCTACGTGAATTGCGCCAATTAATCAAGCTGCTTCATGAGATGCCTTTTTATCTTGACGCAAGCAAAGAAAAACAGGAATATAATAAAACACTTTTCAAAAAATACTTTTTCAACATATGGGCTCCCCACAATCTAAGTATTCCGGGATTACAGTTAATTCAACGCATACAACAATGTACACATGTGGTTCAAATCAATAAAGTAGTTATCTATGAGTTACAAACACTTTACAAAAAGAGTTTTCCTTCGATGAAAATGTAGAATTAGGCAATATATTAAAACACGACAATATTAACTATAATATATCCGTAGGAGATGTTCTCTATTTCCTTCGCTATCTTGATAACAGCGTTACTAAAGCGGAAGATTTCAAATTATTATTTGCCATACGCACCTATTATTCCATGCTTTTATATGGATATTATGATGAAATGACAGAACAACAAAAAAGCCACATTTCCGAACCACGCTTACTTACCCGCAACGATTCTTTGGAAAAATATACCAATTATCAGAAACTTGTTGCCGGTGGTTTCATTAATAATTCTGGATTTAATATTCTTCCTGCTCAGGGAGGAAGCCAAAACAGAAAAATCCGCGAACTTAACAATAAATTGTTATACCAATTAATAGATGCTGTTACGAACTCTACTGACGAAGATAGTTTAAAAATTACTTATAAAGAAGAAGCCTTTGCAATAGAAAAGGGTTTAGCCTCTAAAATGGTTGAACTTCTCATATTATGTTGTGATATGAATTATGCATACACTAATACTTATAGAAAAAATACAGATGCCTATTATGATATTCCTTTTAATGCTAATATCAATACCTTGCGATTTAATGTAACAGCCCCCATGTATAATATAATTGACTATAAAGTTTCTCTGGAAAGATTCCATAAGAAACTATCAGTTTTATTTATTGACCAAAAGCTACCACTTTATAACGCAATCCGGGAGAAATGTAATAAACGCTACATTCTAAATATGGAAGAAGAAAATTATAAGGAAGTATATGCTCATAAATGGAAATCGTGGACATGTATCAGGAATATAGAAGTTTTAGAGGATATGTTATATCATATGGAGCAAAATAAACCTGATGGAAACAGTAAGGAAGCTCAGATATATGCAGATTTTTTCAAAAATGCCGGTACAGAATATAGTGGATACAAAGTAGTAACAGAAAAGAAAAAAAATTCAGCAAAAAAAGGGAACTATTACGTAATGACCTATGACATAGATATTGAAGACAAAGAACATTATGAAATATCTTTCGGATATTTAACTGAATTGGGAAAAGTATTTGACGAAATCCAAGCATCTACTTCAGCAAATGCTTTATTTGAAAGAATGCTATATATGGAAGAAAAAACTACTGAAATCCCTAATGATAATTCACAGTATATATTAAGCAGATTCAGACTTCCTCCCTATAAACATGACAATAAAAAGATCAGAGAAAAAGTGTTAAGAGATTACCCTTCAGATTTTGCAGAGGAGCAACTGATAGCTTATTTCCCTAATGGAAGAAAAACCAACAGAGAAGAAGCAGAAAACATTTTAAATAATATCCCAAATACAAAATAGAATGGTGAACCAGGTATATGTATTAAATCTATTATTCACAAAAGCAAACTGGAGGGATATTCTAGGGAGGGATTTAGTTGAGGCGGAGGTCTTAAAACCCTACATAAGTAAATGGAATATACTACCCTCTCCCCGGTTACACCAAACAAAAAATGCGTATAATAACATAGAAAAAGAGTGGTTAACAGCTATTTTCAATACTGAATTTAATACTGGTTATACCCATGAAGAAATAGAACATATACAACAAAAGGCAATAAAATGGATGACAAAGAATGGAGATCAGAATGTTTTCCATCTTTTAACTAATTTTACTCAAAACATCCTTTTTACAGACTCAGCAACACAAGATATAGTATGTAGGTTCAATCAATTCCAAAATTGGCGTAATTTATGTAATGTAATAGACGAAGACTTACTTGTAGCAGCTCATTTAGCAGCTACTACAACCCATGAGCCCAACTATACATGGAAACCTTTTTTACGAACAGACAATCAAAAGTTAGAGGATATAATCGGAAAAGGTTTAACAGACCTCCATTTCCATACAAACGGCTCTTCACAGTGTTTCAATCTAAATTGGATCGCTCTTATGAATAATGTAACAGGATTGGAAAATAAATGTACAGAAATAGACGATCACTATAACAAAATACCATCATATATATACAAATACGAAGCTATCAATCATACTACCTATACAGAAGCCTTAGTCGCTGCCTGGCTAAGATTACTACTTTTTCATGTATCTGAAAGCTCAGTAAAACATGTAAGGGATATACCTATCTACCGGAAAGCCTTAAATATGAAAATTATATTTTATCTCCAAACCTGCTCTCATAAGTTACAGAACAGGATAAATATAATCCGCAAAAAGGGTAAAAAGTTTAATTATTCACCCGTTCCTAAAGATATTCCACCTATAACGAACATATACACTACCCAGGAGACAAAATTTTGTATAGACTACGCGATTCCGGAAACAATAACAGAAAATGAGAATAAAGAGGAAAGCCTTCTATGTTATGGCGAAAGAAAAATACTATTCAAATGCCTGCAAAAATATACCAGAAAACTGAGCCGGAAGAAGATATAAAAACTCTTTCACAATGGCTATATAGCTATATTTTGCTAAAGAATAAAATGAAAAATCATTTCTTGCAAAATGATAACCATCCGGGACTTAGTCGTTTTAAATTATTCAATCATTTTAATCCTTTTTTTATTAATGGAAACTCTAAATATTACCATTTCCTTCCTTTTTTTGCTATTAGCTCTTCTTTTCAAAACAACAATCTTGAATATCTTGAAATTCGGCAAAGCCCCGTGGGTGATTATAATTCACAAATAGAAAATAATGACAATCTAAATTATAATGTCAGAGGTCAATTCCATTATATAATTCATTTTAGGAAAACTTTGAATAAAAAAGAGAAAATAATAACACAACGATACAAGAAAATAAGGCATCAGGTTCAAAAAGAATGCGATAAACTGATTAATTATCTACGTTCACCTCAAAAACACAAAGAAAGAATAGTTGGTATAGATGCTGCAAGTGCGGAAATCTATAACCGTCCTGAAATATTCGGTGTCAGCTATAGAAAATTAAGAAAGATGCAACGGTTATTATATCACGAATACGGCCACTTGACTAATTCTTCCTATAATCCTTTCAAATTTACCTTCCATGTTGGAGAAGATTTTATGGATATCGCCGATGGCTTACGAGCCATTGATGAAAGTATTCTTTTCCTCCAACTTCAAAAGGGTGACCGTATCTCCCATGCCTTAGCTTTAGGAGTAGATGCTGAAGAATATTATCGAAGAAGAAATAACATTCTTGTTATGCGTAAACAAGATCTTTTAGATAATTTCGTGTGGATATATATACATATCAATAATAAAATATGTTGTTGTACAAAAGTAATTAACAGAAATGCGATTAAAGCCATAAACGAATTATTAAAAGTAAATATAAAAAAATACGGAGAAGAAATTTTTAATTATGATCTTTCAGATGAGAAGCAGATATTTACTTATCACCAGTCTATGTTACTAAGAAGTGATGATCCGGGATTATATACAAACGAGAATATATTAAACGCAGGAAACGATCCTGAGAAACATCTTAATCATCCCGAAGTTAACAATGCACGGACTAACCCGGAAGCGTGTCAATACTATAAAGATTATATCTATGAAACAGATATGATAAAAAAAGGTTATGAACCCGAAGAATTTAAGGTTAATGGGAATTACATAAAGATTATCAAGCTTCTACAAACACAGATAACAGATCAAATCCAAAACACCGGCATCAGTATAGAAGCCAACCCAACCTCCAATTTCAAAATAGGATATAGTAAAGATTATAGTGATCTGCCTTGCCTTAAAACCTACAAAAGAAAAACTTCCTACGGGACAACCTCCGGAATACCCACCTCTATCAATACAGACGATCAAGGAATATTCAATACAAGTATAGAAAACGAGTATCGGTTGGTAGCAACTGCACTATCCATTAAAAAGAAGAATACATACAAATTATTAGAAGAGATGCGGCAGGAAGGTTTCGATCAAAAGTTTCGCTAAAGGATATTCAACGCCACAGCGTAAAAGATGAGGTAGGACTAAATCCCTCCAGTCAGAAAAAAGATTCCTCACACTAATACACTGAGCTCCGGCAGGGGTCAATAATGTTATCCCGATAAAAAGGAGTCTTGATACAAGTTCACCCCTCCGGGCTGAGATGGGAGGCACTATATAAGCCACGGAATAAAAGAGACTTACTTTTATATAGGAAGTTCCAAACTATTACCTATATTTGCAGTACCCAATAATTCTATACCCCGCCTGCGCGGGGAACACGTCTGTCAATAGAAAAAGACGAAAGCAGGCTTACCTTCTTCCACTACCCGTATGGTCAGTTCACGCTCACGGACGATCACTTCGACCTTCTGGCCGCAACGAAACCCGGCATCATACATCCACTGGCCACCCAGTAGTACCTTAGGAATGTAATAACGCTCCCGGCTCTCTTTATCATACTTCAGGTTATGATCATAAGAAAGGGTCAGTTTACGCGGTTTGAACTCACCATTGGGTAATTGGCTTTTCTTACATAGAGGAGATTTCTTTTCCGGGTCAGGGAGACACGGTTTTAACGACTTTTCATTTGCATTGGGCATAACAAGAAAAATTTAGAGGTTAATTTTATAAAGAGGTGGATCACGCCCAACGCAAACAAGCATTTCTGCATGTAAAGTCTCGGGACTTACACCCGTATGTCCACCTCCATTATTCTATGTACGACTTGATTTTCCTTATACAGAAACGTTTAAATAAATTAATAATCTTGTTTGCTTTTGGGTACTACAAAGATATAGAAATACTTCCCAAATCAGGAAAGAAAAAGAAAGGATTTATAAGGCTTATCGAAATATAATCTTTATTTTTAGCCTCGTAATTATCCAAACATTTTGACTTATGAAAAAGGAATACAAGCACGACAAAGAAAAGCAAGGGAATGACCGAGTAGAAGAACCTGCTTTGGTTTATAAGCTTGGTCTAAAGGCTGGCAATTTTCCTGCTTATTCAATTGAACAAATGCGTGCACAAGCAGACCAGGCCATACAGCAAGTAAAAGAAGGCAAAGTTATCTCACAGGAAGATATGCGGAAAAGACAGCCTTGATGAAACCGAAAGGCTACGGTATTTTCCCCAATTAGCCCCTATCGAGCCTTTGCTATCAGACAAAACAGAAGTGTTCCGTTCAATGATAGTCAGAGATCATTTTAAAGTAATCTATTATATCTCTGAAAATGCTGTTAACATAACACATGTCAGGGATTGCAGACAAAATCCTGAAAAATTATTGAAAGAGACAAGATAATGAATCTGCAAAGGAGAAGAGAGTATCCCAAAAGTCTTTATGTTATTTGACAAAGTTACAGATTGTAAGCCCGAAGGGCTTGAATGTGAATAACCGCGGGTGAAACCCGTGGTAGGAAACAGTCACACGCTATGAACCCCGAAGCGGGTTCAACCCTAACAGGGTCGTTGTAGAGAGGGTTTTCGCCTACCCCGGGTGTTACCCGCGGTTATTCACATGTTACCCCTATCAGGGTAACTACTTATAAATTGCAACTTTTTAAATTTCTTATTTTACTTTTGGAACACCCTCTTCTATTAAAAATTTTATATGCTCTTTTTGAGACGAAGGAGCTTGTGGAAGCCCTGGATACTTATAAACTTTATCTTTTTAATCAACTGATTTTACCGGAAGTTGACGAATTGAACGTATTTCACTTTCCGGTATATATTCAATCACACCAGTAGTTGTATTTTTAAATATATAGTTTTTTGAACCATCGTAAATGAGTTGGTTCTCCTGTGAGGTTTCTATCGTGCGATTGTCTAATTCAAAAATATAATAACTATGTACTTCATAAAATAAAACACCTTATTTTTAAAAGCAATCTTTACCAGTATTCAAACACTAACCAACCCAATCCCCTCAAGAATCTCCGCCGCCCCTACAAAATCAAACTTCTTCTCTCTAAGAAGGCGTACCTGGTACGAAAGAGGCAATAAATATCCCCATTTACTAAACGAAATTCCTTCAGGATGTTGGAGAAGCCAGTCTGCTAATAAACTATCCAGAGAATTATATAATTCCGGTAGCATGCTCCACTTTTCTGTAATTTCAGCGGCATCCTCACCAAAAGTAAGAATACAATTGGCATTTATATCCTGCTTTACGCCCACCTGCTGAAATAAAAACTGTAAGGCTTCCGTCTCCCGTGAGCCCATAAAAAGATGTAAATAACAAGCTTTTAAGGTAGAGACCAAAGGGCGTTCATGATGGAAATCCAGGTTGCGATAAGGCTCATAGTTTTTTCTCAGTTGCGATAAAACTGCTACACTTTCAGGGTCTAAAGGCTCGAAGGTATCGTCGGTTAGCAGGATGCGGTACATTTCGCGGCAGATCTCCCGGTGTATAGCTCCGCTTTTGCCTTCAAACCTTGGTTTTTGACCATCGTGGGCTGGCACTACATAAATCTTACGGGCTTTCCAGTCAATCTCCACGATCTTCCAGATACGGGCAGCCAGCAGGATATTGGTATCTTCCTCTAACAGAGGATTTAATTGCAACTCACCAATAGCCTGGCTTTTATGGAATACTTTTAAATTGATCTCCCGCACGAAAGAGCTATAGAAGTCGCGTTTATTCACGATCTTCTCACCCTCCATGCCTATAATAAGCTCATGTTGGATCTTTTCAAAGATATCTGTTTGTACCAGATGGTCTACAATTTCACGAATCTCATTCTCCGGTAGATGGGAGAATGCAAAATTACTCTTTAAAGCCTGCACCAACCGTTGCGCACCTATTCCGTTTGTGCTTTTAACGATTGAAATAGCCTGATGAGCTAACAGGTCGTAAGGACATTGAATACTAAAAGGAGGCTCGATATATTTATGACAATACAAATTCCAGCATACCAGCGATTGAAGCATTGTCATAGGAGTGGTTGCGAAAAGGCTGAGTTTACTTACAGCACCATCTTTACGGCCACTACGTCCCACACGCTGTATCAGTGAAGAAATAGTATGGGTTGCATCTACCTGAATCACCTGGTCAACAGATCCGATATCAATCCCCAATTCAAGGGTAGAGGTACAGACGATCGCGAAGTCGTCGCGCCTGTTATTTTTGGCAAAGTATTCCACATATTCCCGCACCTCCTTATCAACAGACGAGTGATGCGAAAAATAACGCGTAGTCCCCCCCCTAACCGGGCTGATAATTTTCCTAACTTCACAGAAATCTCCTCTACACGTCCCCGGCTATTAGGAAAAACAAGGCTCTTCCTCCCATTTGTCTGCCGGTACAACTCTTTAATCAAATCAAGAGGGAGCTCATTGGGATTATCTAACGGGAAATAGGCAAACGTAGTTTCCATATCCCGGGCAGAACTATCCAACAGTACTTTTGTGCGTTCCGGCTCACCTGTAAAATTCTTTGCCTCTTCATAGCTACCGATAGTGGCCGATAAGCCCAGTATACGAAATGTATCCGTGTTGATATCACGTAGGCGGGAAAGGATTGATTTCAATTGAATCCCCCGGTCAGTACCAATAAAGGAGTGGATCTCGTCAATAATAACAAATTGCAGGTCACCGAATAAATGGGTTATATACTCCGGATGGTTTACAAACATCGCCTCCAGGGATTCGGGCGTGATCAGGACAATGCCTGCCGGTGATTTCAGAAGCTGTTTCCTGGCTGCCGCCCGTGCCTCTCCATGCCATTTGGTTACAGGGACATCCAGGTATTTACACAACTCCTCCACCCGTACCATCTGGTCGTTGATCAAAGCGATAAGAGGTGAAATATAAAGAACGCGGACACCGGGACAGGTGAAATCCACACAGCTCAGCACCGGAAGAAAAGCAGCCTCTGTTTTACCGGAAGCTGTACGGGAGGCAAGGATAAAATGATTATCCGTTGACAATACTTTCGTAATAGCCGCACCTTGTATCGGCCGTAATTCCTCCCAGCGTTTATCCCTTATATACCGGCGTACCGGTTCTGACAAAAGATCATAGGGGTTCATAACTCCTGTATACTATCCAGCAACTCCATACTACCGGGACGTTCGTCTTTGATCTGCACCTCACCCACCAATTGAGCCAAAGTAATATGCGAATTCTGCCGCAATACACTCAGGATATGGAGGAATTCACGGATCACTTCACGTGGCATCAGGAACTCTTCCGCACCCGGCTTATTATATATATCTTCCATAAAAGCAGCAATATCCTCTTCATTTACCGGCATATCCACTTTATAATGCTGGTCGAAAATATGTTTAAGGTTTTTCAGCAGCACAAATATCTCATTGTGGTTAATAGGTAACAGGCGGATTACAGGCTGGGCAAAATCTTTAATACCATCAACGGCATATTTGTTCGTCTCCAAACGTGTTTTCAGGGCATGATAACTATATAAACCCCGCCGCTCATTCTCCAGAAACTCCCGTGTACCTGCTACGTTAATAAACATATGTCCTACCTTGCCCTGGTAACAATCATTGTAGATCGTCAATAGTTTCTCATAATTCTTCTCACGCATGGTAGAGGTAGAGATCTTATACAGGTTGATCGCCTCATCCAGATTAATCATAAACCCGGCATATCCTATCGAAACAAAGAGTTTCGTAAAGTTTTTCAACATATCATAAAAATTGAGGTCGTTGATTATCTCCCTTACACCCAAATCCTGCCGTGCTTCCGTTTTAGTCTTATACTCCCCTTTCAGCCACTTCAAAGCATTTCGCCGGAGCGATTCATCCTCGTTGATATATCCTTCATAATACTTCATGACAACCGTACCAAATTCAAACCCACCCGTCTCTGTAATCGTATTGATGGTCTGGAAAATAGTATCCTGTATAAGAGGCAGGTATTGTGCAGAGCGGATCTCAGTTAAAGGAATGCTATGCTGTTGGGCAGTCCGGACGATCATCTGGTCAATCCACTTTTCCAGCAAAGTCTGCAAAGCACCCCCATCCGGCCGGGTCTGTATAGAGATATTATCCATCAAAGCAGAGAAGAGAGCTCCCCCTTTTCCATCATTTGAGTACAAGCGGTTATCCGGAGTGAAATCGGTAGAGGCTACTACAAACTTTTGTTTCAGCGCGATCGTTTTCAGTAAATGGAACATAAACGATTTTCCTGATCCGAAATCCCCGATCCAGAATTTCATATGGTTATGTCCGTTCTTCACATCCTCCATGGCTTCTACCATAGCAGCGATCTCTTCATCACGTCCTACGGCAATATGCTGAACTCCCGTACGGGGTACTGTACCACCCAGCAGGGAATTAATAATCTCTGTTGCTTCTTTTGGTTTAATGCTTGTTTTCATATGCAATTATCACATCAAAATATTCTTCCGATATAGTCCAGGCATCTTCCTCCTCTTCGATCAGCAGGTCATCCAACACCTCATAATATATATCATTTATTTTTTCTACGAACGGAGCGGCAAATACACCAGCGGAACGGGCAAACACATCCAGTTCTTTTACCGGAAGGCTCAAATTATTCTCTTCGAACAGCCGGAGCAGCTTCACTTGTGTTTCGTCTAACAGAGGGTGCGATCCGGTTTCTGCCATAGGTTCCGGAGGTTGTAAACCAGGAATAACCGGACCTTCAGATTGTTCTGGCAGCAACCCGGTAACAACCACAGGAACCTCTTCCGGGTGTTCATCTGTTAACACCTGATTCAATAACTCTACCGTTCCCGAATGCAGGGTTTCTGCTTTACGAATGGCCTCCCGGTCCAGTCCCAGTGTCTTCCGGGGAGGCATCAGCACTGTGGCAACATTTGCCCAGGCATTCTCCCAGTTGCCATCTTTTTTATATTGTTCCAGTAATTGTCCGAAACGCTCTTCCGAGCCTTCCGTTTTGAATATTTTCTTAGCAATGTATTTCGGTAGTGGTTTCAGTATACATTCAGGGTGTTCCCGGCAAACTCTTATATACCGTAAATACATTTTCAATGCTCCTGTAGGATCACCTGGTGACAGCAATTTGGCAAGGTCAAACAAAAGCAACCGGATTCCCGGATTAGTAGCATTCCTTTTGACTAACTCCTCCGTCTCTTTCAGATAGCAGTCCAGGTCTTCGCCACACCGATCTTTAATCTCTTCATGATACTCTTTCCACCGGGTAGTATAAGAGCGGTTAACAAGTTGTTCTTCCGCAACACTGAAAGGAGGTAGCTTCTTCAACTCTTCCTGTATAACCGGTTCCACAACAGGCAAAATATCCTGTTCCAGTTGCCTCTTTCCGGAAGAGTGCTCCAATGAGTTAAACGGATCAACCTCTCCTTTTATTTTATATTGCTGGTTCAACAATTTCTTTCCAATCCGGAAAATAACATTATAAATTTCAAAAATCTTCTGCTCCGTATCTGCCATCCGGTTTTCAGCCGCATAATAAGAATTAGCCGGATGCGGTAACTTAAACGACCGGGCAGTCTTTTCAAACACTTTCCGGACAGTCGTATTTTGTTGCTGATAAATTTGCTCCAATGCCTGAATAACCGATCTGAATAAGGCAACCTCTTTCAAACGGATCACTTCAACATAGGAGTACGAACCATATTTGCCATTAATAAAATCGAGTACATCAGCCTCCTCATTAGTCAACTCCAGCTTTTCACCATATTTATCCGAGAAACGCCACTGAAAAGATTCCGGGTAATAAGAAACGAGCTGTGATAAAGTTAGCGGATCATCCTCCGTGGCAAACTGTTTCCGGTCCCGTTTTTTAGCCCTGGTAATCAATTCACGCTCTGCATACGGGGCAGTTTTAGGATAACAAATACCCAATACATGCAGTTGATTTTCCAGCCTTGTCAGATTCCGGTGCTTATCATATCCATCCAGCAAATCAAAGAATAGCGTAAAACTATAATTTGAATTTTCCTCCGTATTGTAATAAACGCCATTCAGAAAAGCCTTCTTGAATTCTTCATAAAAGGCTTTGACAGATGCACCAGCGTGATGGAGCTCCCGGGTTGAGTAAATATAGGTATGAGGCCAATAAGGAACTTTACCGGGATAAGGAGTCAGCGATAATTCTTTATCACGATCTACCAGTTTATAGCTATGGCCGGATATTTCTTCGATAGAGTCGTCTGGATCATCCACTCCTTCTCCATGCCAATAACTTTGTACGGTAACCTGAATAGGGATATGGTATTTTTCCGGTTCTGGGACAACTTTTGCAGGTTCTGCTGCAGAGTTTTTTTCAGGTCTCTGAACATTTTCATTAGTTGTAGTTTTCACTGGTTTTTCATCTTCATCCTTGATAATAAATACAAAAGATTCATCCGGTTCTTCATTGACAGCTGACTGAAAACCTGAGCTGCGAAGTCCTATTTGCCTATGGTGATCTTCTTGTTCCTTTTTTATCTCCGGCGGTACAGCCAGAGAGTGCTGACTGCTTACGATGATAATTACTACGATAGCTACCGCAATAACTCCCATCATAATGATCCCTCCTATAGGAATATCCAATAGGGCACTTAATACAAGAACGATAAATATAGTAATGATTATATTTTTCATCCACTTTTTCTTTTAAGTGTCTAAAATTAATAAAAGTCAGTGGATGGAGAATGTTTTAAAATGAAGTTATTTATTGAAATTAAGGGGTAGATTGTAAAACTTAAAGACACATACTTTTAAACCTGACGAATTTATTAATAAATAGCCAAACAAAGTCATTGATATATTATTTAGAAATATTTAGAATGAATCAATCTTTTCATCCGACGGTGATAGAGTAGATCAGCAATAAGCTACCACAAAGGAAATAACCTGTGTAATATTTATATGTAAGAGAAAAACCTTCGAAAAAGGATTTCCGGAGTCTATATATATTTTAAAAGCATCGATAATTTTTCAATATCCTTCATTTATTAAAAACTCCTTCATTTTCTTTCTGGCACAATAAAGTCTGGATTTGACAGTTTCCATATTGTTTGTCAACAGTTGGCCCTCTTTATAATGAATCGCGGCAATTTCTCTTATCTTAAAACCGGCTTCTTTAAGAAGAAAAGTATCCCTCAATACTGGCTTTAATTGGTATAAGCACTTCTGGATCGAATTACTATATAAAGAAGGTTTAGCCAAAGAAAGCTCAAACTCTTTAACCACATATTCAGCTTTGTCTTCAAATTCTTCCATTTCTCTATCAGCACTGTATTTTATACGGTTGTTCCGGAGATGAAGATCTGAAAGTTTATTAACTGCTACCTTATACACCCATGAGCGGATAGGACGTTCCGGATCATATGAGCAAATATATTTAAATATATCTATTAAAATTTCCTGACCATTATCTTCCCGGTAAAATGGATCAAAAGTGAAGTTTTTACATACTCTTGTTACCCGTTTTTGCTCTTCGGCTGAAATATAAATTTCAAAAGTTCTTCTTCGCTCTGCAACAGTTAACTCCTGCTGTTCTTTTTTCCGAAGTAACTGTTGTGCCGTATTTTGGCCTTTCTCCTGTAACTGTCTTTGTTCTTTACCTTCTCTTCTTCCGAACGTACGGAAAACATACGAAGTTGTCACTCCTGGAATACGCGGTGAATCTATCAATAAGCTTATCTGTTCTGTTAACTGACTGAATTCCTGCAGACAGGAAGAGAGTGGATAAATAAGTTCTTCCCTTCGTCTGTTAATGAACCTATCTCCTAAAGTAATAGTATCCACTTCCGTATATACATCTATTAAATCTATATAAAACCCGTCTTCTTTTTTAAATATAGATAAGTAAAAGCAGGACGCACTAGTGCTCCCACATATTCAATTTGTAATAAAAGAGTTTTACAGCAGGTAAGTGTTCTATCGGATACTTCATCACCAAAACCTACAGAACAAACTTTCATTAAATAAAAAGAATTATCCTTCCACCAAATCAGAGGCCGGTAGAATAAAGGATAAGGAACCTGGAATAATTGTTCAATAACTGCAAAAAGATTTTTAGGGAAACCAGCCAGTAAATAAGGAACCCGCAACTGTATATCCTCTAATATAGAAACAATCCGTTCCGTACCATTCCATTCTTTTATACCTGCAGATTTTAATATATATAATAGCCTTTTATTTTCCTCCGATAGAGACTTCTCATCTCTACTATCTGAAAAAACATTATCATTATTAATCTGTAACATATGTTTATAAAGTTAAGGATCTCTGGTGTAAGAATATTAAATTACACTCTACTATTACAATGGGATTGATCGAATATGAAATTTGTCCCGTTAAACATTTTGTTCATAGCAGAAGACCAAATATAGTTACTTTTTAATATACACAAACAATGACGCTGCTAAATTATTTTCCTTTGAGGCTATAAAAATAAAAAGCTACCCTGACTTTTTCCTATAATAAATTCTTTCCTTTGTAAATAATTACACAACAACTTTATCCTATGAAAAAAAGTATACTATTTAAAGTTAGTGAAAATACTCCTCTGATATTAAATAATCTGGCCCAATGGCTGAAAAACTATTTTCCGGGATATGCGCAGGACATCCTTATAAATTCAGCCGGAACAACAGGAATCCTTCTACGCCTTATCAGCCAGCCACTCATCGAAAAGTATTTTAGAGGACTTACACATTCACGATTAGCAAACAGTGGAAACCAGACTTACCTGGAAGCAGCCTTAAAGCAAGCCGTACAATCACTGGCTAATATTGAAAATGAAGTTCAGTCATCTGCGTCACCAGAAGAAGTAGTCCGGCAATTCCAGCAAATAGCTATTAAAAAATTTGAAAATACCAACAATGAGAATCTTTTACCCATCCTACAAACTCAATACCATCCAATTGTTATTCATGTAAAAGAGAGTTATGTCCATATATTAAAATCTCTGTCTGTAGATGAAGTAATCATCCATTCTTTCAGGCAGCATTTTAACCGGCACATTGAAGAAGAAGTCAGGAAAACTTTCGGGCGCGACTATGGGGCCCATCAGGCCATGATAAAAGACAATATTCTGGAAGAAAGGATAACCAGGCTTTTGTACGAAACCACACTGTTAAGTCAGATCGGGTTTGAAGAGGATGAAAATCTGAAATATGAAACTACTTATGGATATTGGAAACCATTAGCAGAATATGGAAAAGAGGATTCCCTTATAACACGAATGTCTTTAGGCACTGACCGAAACGTACGTCCAGTAACCAGACTTATAGATGATTATTTTAATATAGACCCGGATAATCACCTGAGTAAAATTCTTTTTCTTATTGCGGACTTTGGAAAAGGGAAGTCTGTTTTCCTAAAAAACTATGCTGCTGAATTGGCTAAAAAATATCTGATTGAAAATGAAGGATTATTCCCCATCTATTTTAATCTCCGGAACTATAATAAATATGATCCGAAAGTTCCATTAGGTGTTATCGGAGACTATCTCCTAACAGAGTATGGTATTAAAATAGATGCGCCTGCCCATAAACACAGAAAATACATTTTCCTTATTGATTCATTAGATGAAATTGGTGAACTAAACAAAGAAATGGTTTCCGGGATGATCAGGATTGTAAAAAAAATACAACATCTCGACAAAGAACTTGCCCGTACCAACCGGTTAATCATTGCCAGTCGTCCGATTGCAAATGGTTTGAAAGAAAACATTTCCTTCTATAAACCTTATCACTTTTCGCCTTTAAAATCAACAGAATATTTTATTACGTTATATGGATTTAAAAAAGATCAGTTTAATGATTGGATGCATACAACCTTGAAAGGTTTTCTTAGTAACATAAAAAATAGTTCTATCCCATTACTTGCAGCCATACATGATAGTATCCAGAATGATATTCCATACGACCTATATACAAAGTTGTTATCTGATAGCACTTTAAACGAAGAAGAGCTACGCCGTCCTATCTTTGCTTATATGGTCTATCAGTTAATGATAAGGAATATGGACATTCTTCAATTAGGGCGGATAGGAATATACCTATCCTTTTTAAACCTGCTTACCAAGGAAGCGAAACATATCCGGGATCCTCATTATAAAGTAAGTTTACAGAAAGAATTTGAATTCAGGAATCTCTTGCACGCCACAGCACTACTATGGGAATACAAAAGGAATACCGGCCAGCAAAGCGCTCTCAATAAGGCTGACATCTGTCGTATATTAGATGGTGAAAAGAAGTATAATAAGGAAGAGACAAACCAAGAAGTGTTGGAACGATACCGCCAACAAGGCATAACCGATATTCAATTCCTTTCTCACTCCTATTTTGGTGAAGAAAACAATCTTCTCTATTTCCAGCATCAATCATTTGCGGAGATGCTTTTAGCAGAATATTATCTGAAAATATTTCTCAAGTTTGCACTGGAAGAAAAAACAGACCTCCAACAAGCTCGCATCCATATGTCTCTTGGAACACCTACTCCACAAACGATCCAATTCCTCATAGGATTATTAAAATTATTATCAGAAACAGCTACCAAAAAAGTTACGTCAACGATCATTGAAAAAAGAAAACTATTATTCCCAATTCTCGCTTCTATGGCCACAGATAATAATAATATACTTTTTTCTGCCCGTACATACGAAGAATGGTACGTTCACGGTAATTTTCCAGCCGGAACAACAGAATACCCCCTCGAACTACTGGAAAAGTGGTATATTGATCCGGGAAAAATTGAAAAAATCCTCTTTTTTTGCTAAGGATATTCTGCACACCACAGGCAATATAATTGTATCCGGATCTGAAATGGCAAGTTGTTTGTATGCCAGGGAATTGACACTAACAGATATAAGCAAGGTGTGTTATAATGATAAATGGATTGCCTTATTGGTAGGAAATATATTATACAATAAAGACACAAACGATATAGAGCCACAATTGTTCAACAAAGATTTCAAGATAAATACAGAAGTTCTTCTGAGGATGATAAAAAACTGTAATAGAACTATATATGGTGCAGATCCGGAAATTTGGAGAAAAAAACTATTCAAAGGTATAGAAATGACTGATACAAATATCGCATACAACCTTATGCTACATACTGATTTTTCAGATTTCGATCTTTCTTACAGCACATTCCATAATCTACATTTTTCAGGATGTTCTTTTGAAAGAAGTTTACTTAATCATTGTCATTTTGACCGTGTTTATTTCTCACAGTGTTTATTCCGGGATACCACATTTAATAACATCCAGGAAATGACAGATACCAGCTTCCAAAATAACTGTCATGGTGACATTTCCCTCCCGACATTAAATAAATTAGAAAATGGGACTTCCATAATATTTATCCAGGAATTACCAGAGAGCGAATGGGCATTTCCCGAATGGAAAAGTCTCCAAAACTTTCTGATGCCCTTCCTGCATTTCTATTCCAAAAATAACACATCTGGTATGAAACCGGTTTTACTTCTCTTCGAAGAAGAAAGGAATAAAAAAGAATTTGAAGAAAGCGTAACTTCCGAAACAGAAAAGTTCTTCCAGGCACAATTACTTTCCCCGGAAAAGCATAACTCACTGTCCTGAAATTTCACTATTTTTATCTGCCAGCATATTAACAAACAAAACAACCAAAATGAAACAATTATTATCACATACCATTACTCTTATTTCGGAAGTTGCCATACTCTGCATAGCCCTGATATGGTACATTTCCGGAAAATCACCGGAAGCCCTGATCACCACAATAAGCACTTCTGCGGGCCTGATTACCACATTGCTTGTGAAATTTACCACCGGCTCTACTAAGTCAGGAGGTATCCACCTTACCAATAGTAACCACAACATTATCATTAGTGATAATAAAGGAGAAGTAAACGCTAACGTCCATATTAAAACAGATAAATCCCATGGCAATCTTTGAGATAGATCCAATCCACCTTGAATCCAGTAACAACAATATTATTGTAGGAAAAAATGCACAGGTAACAATTAATAATACCGTTATACAGGTTGATGAAATAGTAGCTAAATACACCCGGCAATTAGAGATACGCATACAAGAACAAAGGAAAAAATTGTACGCGAAAAGCAATTAACCGACTACCAACTAAAGGAATTAAGGGAAGAAATATATTCTCTGCAACATAAAATAAATCAAAAGGAAAAACAAGTAGCAGAAATACTCCAATTGTACGACAATAAAGATGTCTCATCCCTATCTTCAAACTACCAGGAAGCCCTCGAATTATTCTTACAGGGTGAACTGGAAAAGGCATTAGTATTATTAGATAATAAAAAGCTCGAAGACACAGAGAAACAGCAAGCAGAAAACCGTATTCTCCGTGGAAGACTCTTCTATCTGCAGGGAGACTTTCAGCAAGCCAGAAACGAATACCAGAAAGCAGTCTCTATACACACCAGTGATGAGAATATCTCCTACCTTGCCAATCTTTACATCAATTTACGTGAATATAAAAAAGTCTGCACCTATTACAGAAAGGCCATAAAAATAAGCAAAGACCGGTATAGCACCGTAAAGTATCTTACCGGATTATCATGGTGCTACGTCCAGTTGGAACAGTATGATAAAGCCGAAACCCAGATCAAAAAAGCTCAGAAATTACTTATTAATTCACAAAAAGGATGGATCGAACTTCCCTGGGCAATCACCATTGAAACATACCATACCTATGCATGGATATGCTATGAGAAAGGAGATTATAAAGAAGCAGAGCACTGGTATCATGAATTAATAAAGGCATACAGAGAATTTCTGGATGAACACAATGTCGACGATGAATGGGCTGGCTTTGCCAATATTCTGCACAGTTTTGGCCGGGTATTGAATTGCTCAAAAAACTACCAGGAGGCGGAAAAAGTCTTTCTAGAAGCCATCCATATTTATGAGGGATTAGTGGCTAAAGATCCGGAAAACTATTTACATCCCATGGCTAATACATTTGTTTATTATGCTAATCTACTTTCTAATATGCAGAGAATAAAAGAGGCCGAAGAAACCTATTTAAAGGCATTACCTATTTTCCGTAATGAGAAACTGAAAATGCACTTTTTCTACCGGACGGCCCTGTCACAAAACCTTCTTTCTTTAGGCTCACTTTATTATAATACAAAACAGTGGGATAAAGTGGAGACACCTCTCTTGGAAGCAATGAAATTATTAATTTCACTGAATAAAGAAGATCTACCTAAAGATCAGTTTAAAACCTATATGGGATACTGGATGTTAGGCCAGTCACAATTAGTATTGAACGAGACCTCAAAAGCTTCCTATTATTTCCAGTTATGCATACAATATATTGACCATCTGAAACAAATACAGGAAAATGCCTTATCTACGAAAGTACAATGTCTTTACATCTGTGGCATACTCCAGGAAAACTTAAAAAAAGAAACCGGATTACCTTTAATCCAAAACGTTTATCAACTCCAACTTGAGTATCTGGAAAAATACCCTCCAGATTCAGATTCTATTTTAGCACATATACTAATCACCCTCGCTGAGATCAAAACCAGTCATCAATCATTTAATGAAGCCGCTTCCTACCTCTCACAAGCCAAAGAAATTTACGATCAATATGCAGCTCGCGATCCGGAAAAATTTCAGGAAATAACAGAACGGTTAGAGAATGCGACGAATCAATTGCACAGATACAAAGCATTTGTTGAAGATGGAGAGTTCTCTGATGATGATCCAAATATCATTCGTATGTCTATAGAAGAATTTGCAAGAATGGGTGGCATTATTATAGATGAGGGTGAAGATTATCTCCAATAAATATTAAAAAGAATAACTAAAACTCCCCCCATAGCAGGCAGGTCCCTGCTATAAATCCGGAGATAGATCTGCCTACTTTTTCGTTTCTGCCTGCCTACCTTTTTGTTCGCAGATGCCTTATTTGCTGATCGCGGATGCCTACCTTTTCACCCGCGGATGCGGAGCTTTTTGAGCAAAGGAGAGCAGGGAGAGACCAAAAAGGTAGGCACTCCGGTATCTATAAACAAGGCAGGCGCATTTTTAAAAGTTAGCACCCACGTAAAGAGAATAAGGCAGCCGTAAGAAAAAAGCAGGCAGAGACGATCGTAAAAGGTAGGCAGGAAAAGCAATAAAAAGTAAGCATCTGCATACTTCCCCTCACAATATCCCGAAGGGATTACATGTGACTAACCGTGGGATGCACATCCCACGGTATAAAGTCCACCGCCCTGCTACGAGCCCCGGAAGGGGGTCAATAAGGATAGTGTTATTCACCTCCTACGGAGCTGGGGAGAGATGGGAGGAGATATACGCCATAGGATCTGTCTCAAAAGTACACAAATCGCTAATTTTGCTGGCGCAGATTTCCACATCTGTGCTAGCGAATGTATATCACCTACGAGATAAAGACCCGGTTGATAAAAGCAAAGCCCCTACCCTGCTCTTTTGAGCGGAATAAGGGCTTTACCGATGTGTGGTTACGCTGTTTTCAGGGTTCTCCCAGGTAGCGGACTACGACTCTTACCTGGCCGGGAGTGAGCAGGCGGTGGCCTTCTCTCCATCCGAGGTTGATAAGGTCGGTGTAGAGCTGGGTGTTGGTGAGTATCCAACGCTTCAGCCGTTTGGCCGCCGATTTGGGCAGGATCTCCGGACTGTACATCGAAGCCAGTTCCTGCCATCCGTAACTTTTCGGTTTGAAAGTAAACGTTTCATTTGTCATAGAAAATAAAATAAATTTAAGGGGATTGTTTTTCTTTAAAGATACTACACACATAGGGGGTTTTGCAAGCATTTTTACATTTTTTTACATAGAAAAAAATTTCCTCATTATGAATTTTCCCGCGTTAGGTATTTTTAACTTTTAGGTATTTTGGGGAGGGGTTTTAGAGGGTGGTTTTCTTAATAAAGATAAGACTCTCAACGGAAAAAATGGAGGGGAAAACTGTTATAAAACTATGTATGAAAAAACATATTGTTTGAGGAATATTTTATCTTTGCCCCTATAATAAGCAAACCAAATCAACCTATGGGAAAAGAATATCAACACGAACCGGAGAATTCGAAAGACAGTAAAGTATCAGAACTACTTTACAATACGGTACGGAAGCCGTAAAGGCTTTTTCTTCATCACTCTCAGAAGAGGAAATAAATCGGGAACAAATGTGCGAACAGGCACGGAAAGCAGTAGAAGATGTAAAAGCTGGAAGATTAACCAACCATGAAGAATTGAAAAACGTTTCACCTGATGAAAATCGAATGGACAAAAGAAGCACTCCAAAACCTAACTAATTTGAACTATGGAAATCCAATATATCCAAAGCAAAATCCACGGGATACGTGGGTATAAAGTAATATTAGACGCTGACCTGGCTGAAATGTATCAGGTCGAAACACGTGTATTAAACCAGGCAGTAAAAAGGAATCATAAACGTTTTCCGGATGATTTTATGTTCCGGTTGACTGAAGATGAATATAAAAGTTTGATATCACAATTTGTGATATCAAACAGGGGAGGCAGACGGAAACTTCCTTATGCTTTTACAGAACAAGGAGTGGCAATGCTTTCCGGACTTCTCAATAGCGATACGGCCATACAGGTGAATATTCATATTATGCGTGCTTTTGTCGGTATGCGCCAATTTATTGCAAACAGCGAAACCTCCGGAATAAGTATCCTGGAAAACCAGATCAGGGAACTAAAACAATATATGGAAGATGTCTTTACGGATTATAACGATATTAACGAAGATACCCGTTTACAGTTAGAATTAATCAACGCAGCTATCGCAGAGCTACAAACGCAAAACAGCTTTTTAAATAAACCTCGCAGGCCTGTAGGGTATGTACAGTCTTTCAAAGAGGATATACTTGAAGATGAAAGTAGATAGTATATTCCAAACAAGAAAACCAGTTTCCCGCGCAGGCGGGAACCGCATGAGAACTGTCCGTTTCAACTTGGAAACAGGAAACCGTCTGTTCTCATTCGATCCCTGCCTACGCAGGGAACAGATCATTTATTTCCTGTATGGTAGCTCGTTGCGGATCTCCTCTATCACTGCCGGATGAAAAGATTGATCCCATAAATGCCTTTCGAGGTAATCTGCCTGTAGCGGGTCAAGGCTAAACGCTTCGAGCAGTACACAGATATGGAAAACCGTATTCTCTGCCCCGTCGAAAGCCTGGGAAGTAGAGGCTACTTTAAGCAGTTCAATCAATTGGTTTTGCATACTTACGATATCGTTGAGTTGTATGGCTTCGTGGAACGCTATGTAATAACGTCCGTCCTGTTGAATGATCATAGTGTTAAGGTGTTTTTCGGGTTTTTTACTTATTTACTTTGGTTTGTGGTTCTGATGGTTTGATAATAAGCAGATGGTTGTCTACAATTACATCTACTTTACAGTCAACAGGGAATCCGGACTCTTCCAGCCATACGCCTGTGAGCTTGAGGAATGGAATATTAATCAATCCGTTCCAACTCTTTTTCCTGACAACCGCCTGCGAAGAAACAGTCAGCTTCCTAAGGTGCGGGTAGGAAAGGGGTTTTTTAACTGAGGGCCGCTTGGGACGGGGTTTGGAAATTTTTAATCCGCGATACACGTTAGATGTCTTTTCACTAATGTTGGGCATAATAAAAAAGATAAAGGATTAATAAAAGAAGGCAGGTCTCGCCCAACATTAGTAAAATAACATAATAAATCATGCCATCTAAAAAGTTCCGGGACTTGCACCCGTAAGCCTGCCTTTGTTTCTTTGGAAAAGAATAACATGTTAGAAAGTTTATTAATTAAATTACTAAATATTGGGTACTGCAAATATAGGGAATAGTTTGGAACTCCTCATATAAAAAGTCATTTCTTCTTTCTCTGTGAGCGACTCTTTTATCCCGCAGGGATTAGATGTGACTAACCGCGGGATGCATATCCCGTGGCTCAGCCAGTGTGCGCTCCCGTCAGCTCCGTAGGAGGTGAATAGGAGTGTCTTTATTGACCCCCTTCCAGGGCTCGGTGTATTAGTGTGAGGGCTTGGCGGCGGGATGTATATCCCGTGGTACATATAGCGCCTCTTCCAACCTCAGCTCCGAAGGAGGTGAATAAGAGTGTACTTCTTGACCCCCTTCCGGGGCTCGGTGTACTTAGTGTGAGGGCTTGGCCGTGGGATGTGCATCCCACGGTTATTTACATGCAATCCCTTCGGGATAGATATTTCTTTAGAATGTTCGGTAGTTTTGTGTTTTGTATAGATAATAGTTATTGAAAGGTGTTATGCAAATATATGCTTTTGTTTTGTTATAAGTAATAAACTTGTTACATTTGTTAAACATAAAATGAGGCTGTTATGCGGCGTACTGAGATAATAAATAGGATTCGGAATAAAATTAAAGAGCTACCTGTCAAGGCAACAGTTATCCTCTTTGGTAGTGAAGCCCGTGGGGAAGCTCGTCCGGACAGTGATATTGATCTGCTTATTTTAATAGACAAAGATGAACTCTCCGAAAGGGATTCCCAAAAGCTAACATATCCTCTTTATGACATTGAATACGACACGGGTATTCTTATCAATCCTGTAGTAATGCTTAAAAAGCAATGGGGCAAAATCAAGACTCCGTTTTACGAAAACATCCAAAAGGAAGGGATTGTATTATGATAACAGACAACGACAGGAAAGAGATCATACAACTGCGGTTAGAGAATGCCCGCCAGGCGATAAAAGCAGCAGAGATCATGAAAGAAAATGAGTTATGGAACTCATGTATAAACCGCATGTATTACGCCTGTTATTATTCGGTAACTGCTCTATTGATTAAATACGGAATAGAGGCAACCACCCATGCCGGAGTACGCCAAATGTTTAATCTCCATTTTATCAAAGAAGGAAAACTACCCCGCGAGATCGGCTATTACTATTCAGACCTGTTTGCTAAAAGACAATCGGGCGATTACGATGATTTTATTTTATTTGACGGTGAGTTGGTAGACTCTCTTTTCAGTGGCCTCTATACATTTATCGAGACAATAGAAGGGCTTATAGCAAAATCATAAGCTGTTTTTATTGCTGTTTTTGAGATAGGAAATGGAAATATTTATTCATAGTAAAGTGAAAAAGCCTCCGGGAGCGAATCCCCCGAAGGCTTTTATTTTAAGCGTATGACTGATTTTCATTGTCATCTTTTTCCCGGAATATTCTCTTCATCGCCGACTGTCCGATCTCCTCACCCTGCCCGGGTGTAAGCGTTAGTTCGTCCAACAAACTATAAAGATGGAACACGGAATCTCCTGCATACTGGTAAATCTCGGCGGTAGAAGCAATTTTCATGATGTCGATCAGTGCTTTCTGATAGCGGATGATATCATCTAACTCGGTAGATTCATCCAGCGCAATATAGAAGCGCTCGTTTTGTAATACGATCATAGGGTTAAGGTTTACATGTGGTTTACAAATTATACTTCTACGGGTTTAATGATCAGCAGCTGATTATCTACAATCACATCTACTTTAGAGTCGATCGGGAATCCGGCCTCTTCCAACCATCTGCCTGAGATCCGGAGGAAAGGTACATTTGTGCCCGGGCCTTTATAATACATTTTAGATTCAGACGGTCTATATCTTGACGAGACTGTCAGGATACGCCTGTGGATGACGGAATGGAGTGAGTCACTGGTGATGTTTTTCGCCTGGATTGGTTTTTTACCGGAAGATCTCTTTTCCTTCGCTTTTTTGGTAATTCTTTTTAAACTGTTCGGCATAATAAAAAGGTTAATAGGATTAATAAAAGAAGGCAGGTCTCGCCGAACAGTTTATAATAACATAATAATTTATGCCACCAAAAAAGTCTCGGGACTTTCACCCGTAAGCCTGCCTCTGTGTCTTTAGGATATACTAATGACATGTTAGTAAAATTATTAATTATTAAAAACTATTCGGTAATGCAAAGATAGGGAATAGGTTTGAATTTTAAGACAACAATTGAATTATAGTGTACTCGTTTATGAATATTTTTATCTCAAAAGATAAATAATTAGATGTATTTAGAGAAATGGGATTATAACACGAATAAATATCTCTTAAACATTGGTTTCTATCTTTTTATTTAGATATTTTGGCTAACAAATATAAAAATAAGTTCTATATTTGAATAATGTGTATAGGCATTGAAATTTAATCACTGAAAGCAGATTGTGAATAAAAACACACTAACTTTATTTATATATTATAACTATTATGAAAAAGAAAATTTGTAACCCTAATGAATACTTTGAGAAGTTTGATTTTACAGATAGAGAGGAAAAAAACGATTAAAAGAAGTAATTGATATTGCTCTGGAAACACGTAAATTTGAAATAGAACTTTATTGGAAAAGAGCTAATTATTTTGCTCTTTTTATAGGTGCTGTTTTTATTGGCTTCTATACTGTTTTATCTAGTTGCCATAATGAGCTGAAATATATACTTGCATTTCTGGGATATTTTTTGTCTGTAATATGGTTTTTTGTTAATAAAGGGAGTAAATATTGGCAGGAAAACTGGGAAAAGAATATTGAATTTCTTACTATGAGATATGGTACACCTATTTATGGTTTAGTTAAAGTACCACAATACCCTCCTTATAAGCTTTTAAAAAGCTTTCCTTATTCTGTATCGAAATTGAATAAAACTGTAAGTATTGTTATTTCATTAGCATGGTTATTTATTATATGTTTCCTTGGATATAAAGATATATACAATGCGACCTGTAATTATTCCTATGGAATATTATATGTATTATCCGTTATTATAATTGCAATATTTATAGTGGTAATAGTGCATTTATGGTGTAAAGGTTTCGCATCGAAGGAATACATGAAATATGATGAAGGTATTTTCTTTAACTATTAATACAAACTTGGAAAAATCATATATTATGGCTGATATCAGGAAAAAATTATTAAATAAATTTAAATCACAGCATGTTTATTCAAATTTTGGTATTGTAATAAAAAAGATAAAAATTAGTGGCTTTCGTGGTATATCAAATTTAAGCATGGATTTTGAATACCCTATAACTGCCATTAGTGGTTTAAACGGTGCAGGAAAAAGTACAATCGCTCAACTTATAGCTTGTGCTTTTAAAGAACCAAAACCTAAAATAAAAGATTATAGAAGACGTTATATCAGTTCTTTTTTCCGATAAATAAACTTGACCCCAATCCTTTCTCAGAAGATGCATCAGTTAAATATCATTATATCGTGGGACGTTCATCGAAAGATGGATGTAATATAGAAAATGAATGTAAAATCTCAAGGAAAAAACAAGGAGGTTGGACTGACTATAGTAATCAACCTGTAAAATATGGTTTTTATATAGGTGTACTATTATTTGTACCAAAAGTCGAACGTACTGATTTTAGTATTTATAATTCGCAAATAACTGTTCCTGTAAGTAAGCGAATAATCTCAGATAAAATCAGAAATTATGCCTCTTCAATTTTAAATTGCCAATATAAAGAAATTGCATTTCAAAGTATAACAGATGGAGAAAAAAATAAAGAAGTAGGACTAGTACAGAAATATAATAATGTTTACTCTGAAAATCACATGGGTTTTGGAGAAGGAAGACTACTATATTTTATAGATATGTTAGAGAATAAGCCTGATAAAAGCCTATTCATAATAGAAGAGCCAGAAATCTCTTTACATGAAGATGCACAATATAAATTTGTTAAATATCTGATGGATGTTTGTAATAGAAAACATCATCAAATTATACTGACAACTCACTCTAGTATAATAATTAATGCACTACCTCCGGAAGGTCGAAAATTAATACTTCGGGATGTATATCAGGAAGTTAAAGTTTTGGATAGAGTCTCCGGAAATAGAGTAAAATCTATTTTATCTGATGGTAATTCTAAGACTTTAACAATTTGTGTTGAAGATGAATTTGCCTCTTTAAAATTAAAAGAAGCTATCCGTCAGATAAAACCGGAGTTATTACCTTTATTAAATATTTCTTTCATAGGAGATAAGGAAGTCGTAGCAAATACTGTAAAACTTCTTAACGATAAGATGGATATAAATGCAATTGGAATACGGGATGCGGATGTGGGAGAGGATAAAATGAATAGACTCTTTAAGCTACCAGGTTCATTACCGCCAGAGAAAGAAGTTTATGAGAATAGAATGGTGCAAGAAGGATTATATAAGGAATATAATATACATATCCCAACTATTTTAAGTGGAGTAGGTGTAGTAGACCATCATACATATGGAAAAATATTTTCAGAAAAAGCATGTTGTTCTGTAGAAGCGATGAATATTAGTGCAATAAAATTATATCTTAATATACAGGGACTAGATGGATTTAAAGCTTTAATTAATATTATAGAACATGAGATGTAAATATATATTTATAGTGCAAATTTTGGATTAATAATAATGATATGTGGATAAAAGAATCGCCCGAAGAATTGACAAAGGAACTTTATAATGGTATATATAATAGTTCTTATAAACTAAACTTCTTATATAAAGGTACAAACGTGTATATTATGGATAATCATTTGGCTGCAGGCTTTTGTTGGTTGAAAGAATTATCTCCGGAAGAAGAATATAACTTTCTACACATAGATAAACATACAGATTTATTATCAGCAGGAAAAAAGAATGCACAACAAATATTAGAAGTCAAAGATATGTCATTAGAAAATTATTTAGGTCTTAGACGTCAAAATCCGGATTTGCCTCTTTTCAGTTGGGACAATTATATCTATAATATTTTTGACGTATATCCAAATTGGTTTAAGAAAAATATTTTCTGTTGTCATGAATTTGTGGAAGAAAAAAGACCAATAGGTACAAGTTTACAAATTGATGGGAATATAAATTTAAATGGTTTTCCTGATATTATTACTAATGAAAGGAAGTGGATTGTCAATATTGACATAGATTATTTTTGGAATGATAACGATGAAGGAGAGTATTCTCTCTATTTAACAGAAGAAGTTTTTGAAAAGTTTATTGATAATTTATTTTTGACATTAGATAATATAGTAGTAATAACAATCGCTTTATCTCCTGTAGCATGTGGAGGTTGGAGAAATGCCTACAACATTACCCAGAAATTTAGTGATAAATTTAATTTGGATTTTGAATTAAATATTCGGGAATAAGTTACATATAGAACATTTAGACTCATATAATAAATATATTGTAAATTAAAATTATATATTTTTCCCTAATTAACAATACATTTTTTTGCTCATGCCTAAAAGTAGAAACAGAAAAATTAAAAAGAAAAATAATAAGAAAAGTAATCCCAAGCCATATGAAGTTGTAAAAAGTGAGTATGTGCAAATGCGTAATCCTTTACCGGAAGATATTCCTTTCGATTTAAGGATAGAAGTTTTGACAAAAATGGGAAATGATGCAACGGTTACATTCGAATCTGAATATAAAAAGCTACTTACTTATTTCGAAGAATATGATCCGTTATATTTGTGTTCATTTTGTTCGTATTATTTTACAATGCAACCTGAAGGATTAGATGAGGAGGCCATTAATGGTTGTATTGATTTTCCTCCTTTTTTTCTTGAAATTTTACAATGTCTTTCATTAAAGCAACAAAGATGTCTTTCATTGAAGCCTTTAAATCATGACATTGATAACTTCAAATCTACTGTTAGTAATTTTTGCCGTTCTCAATCTTCAACAAATTTAAGTTTAGTAAAAGGAGCTAAGAATGAAGATGAGATAGGAGCCATCTTATTAAGAGCAGAAATGATGGGACGTACTATAGCTATTAGAAATTGGGCATATGTGAGTCAAATGGAAAATGTCGCCTATGAGTTAGCTGGTTTAATAGAAGGTGAGTTTTTTGAGACCCTTGCATTTAGGGCTAAAGATTTTCTTGATATTTTATTTGCTCTTGCCGGACTAACAGAAAAAAAGGTAAATGACCATAGGGCGAAAACCGTTTTAATTGTAAAAGCAAAAGGATATAATGAAATAATTGATAAGTATGAGGAGTGTTTCCCCACGGTTGAAAAAATAAATAAGGCAGAAAGAGAAGAGTTCTGGATAAAATGCGGTAAAAGTGCTAAAAGGTTAAAATGTTTACTTTTGGCTCATTCAGATTGCTTTTTATATAAGGCATTTACTCATAATGTTTCTGAAATTTTTGACTATTTATCAGGAAAAATAGCTCACAATGAAATTTCTAAGATATTAGATAAAGTTAGTTATAAATTTGGAGATCTTGCTGATATAAATAAAGATTTTATATTCCTTGATAATCCTATCCACTCCAAACCTTTTATCAAAATAGAGAATCATAAATATTTTTCTGCTATTGGTCATATGTTTAGTC
>Ga0192242_10015_pt1 | contig 89975 bp, 71 predicted proteins | sample Koala_Koa27_J3_FD_131235 | JGI IMG/M metagenome (GOLD analysis project Ga0192242, IMG submission 131235) | Enriched cells from koala feces incubated with labeled cellulose particles, San Francisco Zoo, California, United States - Koala_Koa2-7_J3 ...
CAAGGACTTGGCAAACTGGAAGTTCCAGCGCTATATGCGTGACTATATGAAGACAGTGAAATCATTGGACGATAATGTAGGCCGTGTACTTGATTACCTGAAAGAAAAGGGAATGTTGGACAATACGTTGGTAGTTTATACTTCCGACCAAGGTTTCTACATGGGCGAACACGGATGGTTTGACAAGCGTTTCATGTATGAAGAATCTATGCATACTCCGCTTATTATGCGTCTGCCGAAAGGTTTCGACCGTAAGGGAGACATTACCGAGATGGTGCAGAATATAGACTATGCCCCGACTTTCCTGGAATTGGCAGGTGCTCCTGTCCCCGAAGATATTCAAGGAGTCTCATTGCTTCCATTGTTGAAAGGCGAGCATCCCGCTGATTGGCGCAAGTCTTTGTATTATCATTTCTATGAATATCCGGCAGAGCATATGGTAAAACGTCATTATGGCGTGCGTACCGACCGCTATAAACTGATCCATTTCTATAATGACATTGATGAATGGGAACTGTATGATTTACAGGTAGATCCCACTGAAATGCATAACCTCTATGGACAGAAAGAATATGAACCGGTAGTGGAAGAACTAAAGGCTGAATTGCTGAAATTGCAGGAACAATATAATGATCCTGTGCGCTTCTCGCCGGATAGAGACAAAGAATAAGAAAATAAATAAAAAGGTATTGGTTCCCATTTAGCTGTAGGGGCAGATTGAATCTGCCCGAATACATTTACGAGTATATCTTTTGGAGTGTTATCGGGCGGATTCAATCCGCCCCTACGGTTAACAATAAGAAAAATAAATCATGAAATACACCTGCTTAATCCTGTTATGGTCATTATTATCGACCATAAACTCGTTTGCTGACAACCTAACCCAACCTATATCAATCGTTCCCTGCCCGGAAAGTATTACTCCGGGTACGGGTAACTTCACCTTCTCCGGAAAGACAGATTTTGCGGTGGAGAATGACGAACAGGCAGAAATTGCACGCTGCTTCTCTGACCTGTTTACCCATGCTGCCGGTTTCACACCTCGTGTGAATATAGGGGAGAGGAAAGGAAAAGTATGTTTCCTTACTGATACTTCCCTGAAAAGTGAAGCCTATCATTTGGAAGTAACTCCCAAACGTATCACTATAAAGGCTTCAGATGGAAAAGGCTTCTTTTATGCCTTACAGACAATTCACCAGTTGCTGCCTGCTTCTATTGAGAGTATGGATTCGGGCGGAAAATATTCCGCCCCTACGGGAGAAATGGTAGCATGGACTGTTCCGGCAGTGACTATCAGTGACGAACCCCGCTTTGGATACCGCGGTTTGCTGGTAGATGTGGCGCGGTTCTTTACTCCGAAAGAAAATCTGCTTCGTATCATTGACTGCATGGGTATGCTGAAAGTGAATAAGTTGCATTTGCACTTGTGCGATGATAACGGCTGGCGCATTGAAATCAAGCAATATCCGTTGCTGACAGAACAGGCTTCACGCCGTGTAGAACGCCCCGGAAAGTCATTCCCCGAACGTCGCAACCCCCGCCAGGGAGAACCTACTGTAGAAAAAGGATTTTATACACAGGATGATATTCGTGAAATCGTGGCTTATGCCGCCCAACGTCAGATTGAAGTAATACCTGAAATTGAGATGCCGGCACATAGCAATGCGGCATTGTCGGCCTATCCGCTATTGGCGTGCCCGGTGGTAGATAAGTTTATTGGCGTATTGCCGGGACTGGGTGGAGGTCATGGCGACATTATCTACTGTGCAGGCAATGACAGTGTGTTTACTTTCCTTCAAAATATAATAGATGAAGTAGTGGACCTGTTTCCCTCCAAATATATAAACCTGGGTGGAGATGAAGCACGAAAAACTCATTGGAAAGAATGTCCGCTTTGCCAGGCGCGCATGAAGCAGGAAGGGCTGGCAGATGAAGAAGCCTTGCAGGGTTACTTTATGGCTCGCATGAGTAAATATGTACAACAGAAAGGACGAGAAGTCATTGGCTGGGATGAATTGACAAATACCGATATTCCGAAAGATGCCATCATTTTGGGATGGAGAGGCATGGGACAGGCTGCCTTGAAAGCGGCAGAACAAGGACATCGCTTCATTATGACACCTGCCCGTGTGATGTATCTCATTCGTTATCAAGGACCTCAATGGTTTGAACCTCTGACTTACTTTGGTAACAATATCATGAAGGATCTTTATAATTATGAACCCATACCGAAGGAATGGACACCGAAAATAAGTTCTTTGCTGATGGGGGTACAAGCCTGTATGTGGACAGAGTTCTGTAACAAGCCCGAAGATGTGGACTATCTTATTTTCCCCCGATTGGCAGCCTTGGCAGAGGTGACATGGACGCAGCCGGAACGTAAGGATTGGAAGAAATATCTGGTGGCAATGGATGAATACAATGAGCACTTGGCGGAGAAGGGGATTGCATTTGCCCGTTCCATGTATAACATTCAGCAAACGGTAACTCCTGTGAATGGACAGTTGCAGGTGACGCTGGATTGTGAGCGTCCGGATGTGGAAGTTCGCTATACGATGGATGGCAGTGAGCCGAATGCACAGTCTTTGCTTTATAAGAATAAGTTGATGGTAACGAAAGCGCAAACCATTAAGGCTGCGACTTTTAGAGACGGGCAGCAGATGGGAAAGACATTAACGTTTCCTATTAGCTGGAATAAGGCGACTGCCAAACCAATACTTGGCAACAAGCAAGCTGAAAAAGTATTGGTGAATGGAGTGCGTGGCAGCCTCAAGCAAACAGATTTTGAATGGTGCTCTTGGGAAAGTAGTGACTCGGTAACTTTTACTATTGATTTACAGAAGAAGGAACCTCTTTGCAATTTGTCATTGGGATGCATCACAAACTATGGTATGGCTGTGCATAAGCCGGCTGATATTGAAATCTGGCTTTCGAATGATAACAAAGAATACCGTCCGGTAGCTGATAAACAGTTTACCAATCAGGAGATCTTCCGCGAAGGGACTTTCATAGAAGATGTGCAGTTCGATTTGAAAAATGAGACGGCACGCTATGTGCGGGTGATTGCTAAAGGGGCAGGAGAGTGTCCTGTGACTCATGTGCGTCCCGGACAGGAGGCGAGAATCTTCTTTGATGAAGTAATCATTGAGTAAATAGAAAACTGGTAGGGGCGGGGTTTACCCGCCCGAAAACGATTCACTTTATGCATTTGGGCAGGCAAACCCTGCCCCTACGGTGGGTGAAAACATTGCTAATATATAAACCATGAAACTATAATTATTAACTATACATTATGAAGAAAACTTTGTTATACCTCCTGGCAACCCTCTTGGCACTGCCTGCACTGGCACAACAACAGCAACAACCCGAATGGCAAAGTCAATACGCCATCGGCCTGAACAAACTGGCTCCCCATACCTATGTATGGCCTTACCAAAATGTATCCGATATCCGCACCGGAGACTATGAATCCTCTCCTTATTCTATGAGCCTGAACGGAAAATGGAAATTCCATTGGGTAAAGAACCCCGATAACCGTCCGAAAGACTTCTATCAACCGGAATTCTACACAGGACATTGGGCAGATATCAACGTCCCCGGCAACTGGGAGCGTCAGGGTTATGGAACAGCTATCTATGTAAACGAAACCTATGAATTTGATGACAAACTATTCCACTTTAAAAAGAATCCGCCTCTGGTACCCTATGAGGAGAACGAAGTAGGCTCATACAAACGCACTTTCACCATTCCTGCCCATTGGAAAGACCGCCGCGTAGTGATCTGCTGCGAAGGCGTGATTTCTTTTTATTATATATGGGTAAACGGTCAGTTACTGGGATATAATCAAGGTTCTAAAACTCCTGCCGAATGGGATATTACCGATAAATTGCAAGAAGGTGAGAACACTGTTGCATTGGAGGTGTACCGTTGGAGTGCAGGCTCTTACCTGGAATGCCAGGACATGTGGCGCTTGAGTGGCATTGAACGTGATGTCTATCTTTATAGTACCCCCAAACAATATATTGCTGATTATAAAGTCACTTCATCCCTTGATAAAGACCAATATAAAGAAGGCATCTTTGGGCTGGAAGCAACGATCGAAGGGGCTTCTACTTCTATGAGTTCATTCTCTTATCGTCTGGAAGATGAAACCGGAAAGACAATCCTGAAAGGAGAACAACCCATCAAATCCCGTGGCCTAAGTAACTTTTTGAATATAGAAGAACAGCGAATAAAAGATGTAAAAGTATGGAGTGCCGAGCATCCTAACCTTTATACTTTGATCTTAGAACTAAAAGATACCAACGGAAACGTAACCGAACTCACCGGATGCGAAGTGGGATTCCGTACCTCCGAAATAAAAGACGGCCGTTTCTGTATCAACGGTGTACCTGTATTAGTGAAAGGAACAAACCGCCACGAACATTCCCAACTGGGACGCACCGTGAGCAAGGAACTGATGGAAGAAGATATCAAACTGATGAAACAACATAATATCAATACTGTCCGTAATTCCCATTATCCTACGCACCCTTACTGGTATCAGTTGTGCGACCGTTACGGTCTTTATATGATAGACGAAGCCAATATAGAATCCCACGGTATGGGTTATGGTCCTGCTTCTCTGGCAAAAGATTCCACTTGGTTGCCTGCGCACATGGATCGCACGCAACGTATGTATGAGCGTTCCAAAAATCACCCCGCCATCGTCATTTGGTCTTTGGGCAACGAAGCCGGAAACGGTATTAACTTTGAACGTACTTACGACTGGATGAAATCTGTTGAAAAGACCCGCCCCGTGCAGTATGAACGTGCCGAACAAAATTATAATACTGATATTTACTGCCGCATGTATCGCAGCGTAGAAGAATTACTAGCCTATGCCCGCCAGACGGAACCAAAAGTATATCGTCCTTTTATCATGACCGAATACTTGCACGCCATGGGCAACAGTGGTGGCGGATTGAAAGAATACATGCACGTCTTTGAAACCGAACCCATTGTTCAAGGTGGCTGCATCTGGGATTGGGTAGACCAGTCTTTCCGTGAAATAGACAAAGACGGCAAATGGTACTGGACTTATGGCGGCGATTACGGCCCAAAAGACGTTCCCAGCTTTGGCAACTTCTGTTGTAACGGACTGGTGAGTGCCGACCGCATTCCCCATCCGCATCTGCTGGAAGTGAAAAAGGACTATCAGTACATCAAATCCACATTAGCAGGCCGTAAGGATCTGACAATCCAAGTAAAGAACTGGTATGACTTTACGAACCTAAACGTCTATACCTTGCATTGGCAAGTAATGGGTGATAATGGAAAGGTAATAGCCCAAGGAACAGAGAAAGTGGACTGTGCACCTCACGAAACCGTCGAAGTAACTTTGGGGGCAGTGAAACTTCCTTCTGATATTCGCGAAGCCTATCTGAATATAGACTGGACGCCCGATGAGGCAACCGCTTTCATTGGAACGGACTACACAGTATCCTATGACCAGTTTGTGCTTCCCGCCAACAAAAACTATCGTGCACCGGAAACCAGACTGGCGGACAAAGTAAAAATAGATATAGATCCTACTACCGGCGCATTGCGTTCCTATATATATAAAGGTGAGGAAATGCTTTCATCACCTGTTCTCCTCAGCCTTTATCGTCCGGTAACCGACAACGATAACAGAGAAAAAATAGGTGGAGGCAAAGTTTGGAAGACAGAAGGCTTGCATAATATCATTCAAAAAGCTATTTTTGTCAAAGCATCTGGTAAAGGTGGTAAAGCCGAAGTGGAATTATGGAATGAACAGGGAGTAAAATTGGGGAATGCTACTTTTACATATACACTGAAAAGCGATGGAGCATTAAACATAAAGACTACTTTCATACCCGATACTTCTGCGGTGACTTCTTTGGCAAGGATAGGATTGGCATTTGAAATGCCTTATGCTTACAACAAAGTTTCCTATTTGGGACGTGGTGAACACGAAACTTATGTAGACCGTAACCAGTCCGGCCGTATAGGCATTTATCATACAGATGCGGAACGTATGTTCCATTATTATGTAAAGCCGCAAGCTACAGGAAACCGCACCGATGTGCGTTGGATGGAATTATCGGATGAGGCAGGTGAAGGTTTGGCTTTCCGTTCAGATAAAGCATTTCAGTTCAGCGTCATTCCGTTTACGGATACCAATGTAGACAAGGCCACTCATCTTAATGAATTACAGCGGACAGGCATTGTCACCGTTCATCTGGATGCTATGCAATCGGGTGTAGGTACAGCCACTTGCGGTCCGGGCGTATTGCCGCAATATCGTGTTCCTGTAGAGAAACATACGTTTGAATTTATGGTTCGTCCCTTAAAATGAGAAACCTATAATAAAAGAACATGAAAAAAACGATTCTAACCGCAGCCTTACTTTGTGCCTTCCTGGGAGCGCAGGCGCAAGAGTATTATGAAAAACACGTAGTTTTCCCCGCAGGAGCGACTATGGAGCAAAAAGTAGACATGGCTTCGCGCCTTGTCCCCACCCGGCAACAACTGGAATGGCAGCAAATGGAGTTTACCTGTTTCCTCCACTTCGGAATGAATACCTTTACCGGAAACGAATGGGGAGATGGCAAGGAAGATCCTGCTATCTTCAATCCTACCGAACTGGATTGCGAACAATGGGTACGCGCTTTGAAAGAAGGCGGCTTCAAAATGGCTATCATCACCGCAAAGCATCACGACGGTTTCTGCTTGTGGCCTACCAAGACCACCAAGCATTCTGTAGCATCTTCCCCTTGGAAGGGTGGAAAGGGCGATGTAGTGCGCGAACTCCGCAACGCCTGTGATAAATATGGTATTAAATTCGGAGTTTACCTCTCTCCGTGGGATCGCAATGCCGAGTGCTATGGAGAAGGAGAGGCCTATAATAAATTCTTTATCGAACAACTCACCGAACTTCTCACTAACTATGGCGAGGTGCACGAGGTATGGTTTGATGGTGCCAATGGAGAAGGCCCTAACGGAAAGAAGCAGGAATATGACTGGGATGCTATTTTGAAAACCATCCGCAAATACCAACCGAAAGCCGTTACTGCCGTTTGTGGCGATGATGTGCGTTGGGTAGGTAATGAAGGTGGCCTGGGACGTGCTACCGAATGGAGTGCTACGGTACTGACTCCGGGAGTGTATCCTCAGAGTGAAGCACAGAATGCAAAGTTGGGTATAAAAGCCATGTCAAAGGATCTCGGTAGCCGTGAACTGGTAGCCAAAGCTCCCGAATTATTCTGGTATCCTTCCGAGGTCGATGTTTCCATTCGTCCGGGATGGTTCTATCATGCAGATCAGGATAACCAGGTCCGTTCACTTGCCAATTTGGTGAATATCTATTATCGTTCAATAGGTTGTAACTCTGTGTTGTTACTGAATATCCCTCCCGACAAGCGAGGATTGATACATGACAATGATGTGAAACGCATCAAGGAGTTGACTGAATATATAAAGACTACCTTTGCCGATAATAAAGTGGAAGGAGGTAATTCAGCATGGATTGCCAAAGTAGGAGCCACCAAAGAATATAAACTGAAGAAAGATGCGTTGGTCAATACTTTCCTTATTCAGGAAGATATAACGAAGGGTCAGCGTGTGGAAGGCTTTACGGTAGAGGTCTTTACGAATGGCGCATGGCATCATGCCGGTGAAGGAACTACGGTAGGTTACAAGCGTTTGCTCCAGCTCTCGGATTGTAATGCAGAGAAAGTGAGAGTAACGATTACAGGTTCTCGTGGGGATGCCAATATCACCAATATTGGTTTATTCTATGCCCAACCCTTGGTGGATAAAGGTGCAAAAGTGACTTTGAGTGATGTATCTGTAGAAGGTTGGAAAACTGTAGGCATGGATGCAACCGCAGCCATTGACGGCAAACAGGAAACCGTATGGAAAGCTAATGCTTTGACCCCATTAGTGGTTGATATGGGTAAAGAAGTGGAAGTGGCAGGTTTCAGCTATGCACCCACTCAGGAGGAAGACCTGACCGGAACTATTTATAAGTATAATTTCTATGTCAGTCCCGATGACAAGAACTGGACAAAGTGTGATGCCAGCGGTGAATTTAGCAATATCATGCACAATCCTGTTCCTTACTTCGTGCGTTTTGGCAAGAAGTATCCGGCACGTTATTTCAAGCTGGAGCCTACGGCTGAAATAAACGGCAAAGCGGTGACTGCGATTGGTGAAGTTGGTATTTTGCTGAAATAGAATAACAGAATTTGATATAAGATCATAGTCGAAAGTATTCTCATCCCCTCTTGAGAGGGGTAGGGGTGTGTGAAAAGCATCAACGTATGTATTCGTGGTTGTATTTTACCCCCCCTACCCCTCTCAAGAGGGGATGAGAATACTTTCGACTATTGTTCCTTTTGGAAATGTCGGATATGTATTATTGAATCTCTCCACAGCCACTATAATTTGCAATAAAGACAGCTCATTAGCCATGAGAATTAGGAAAATAGATTTATCTTTGTGGCACTAACGCCCCGTGCATAAACGAAAAACAGATGAAAGAAGCAACCATAACCCCTTTTGCAAAGCCGCTATATGTAATGACGAAACCCGTTGGTGCCGTTTGTAACCTTGCGTGCGACTATTGCTATTATTTGGAAAAATCTAAGTTATATGAAGAACAGCCGCGTCATGTGATGAGTGACGAGCTCTTGGAGAAATTTATTAAAGAATATATCCAATCGCAAACCATGCCCCAAGTACTTTTCACTTGGCACGGTGGCGAGACTTTGATGCGTCCGCTGGCCTTTTACAAGAAAGCAATGGAGTTGCAAAAGAAATATGCCGGTGGCAGGACTATTGACAACTGCATTCAAACCAACGGTACTTTGTTGACGGACGAATGGTGTGAATTCTTTCGTGAGAATAACTTCCTAGTAGGAGTGTCTATAGACGGCCCGCAGGAATTTCATGATGAATATCGCAAGAATAGGATGGGGCAACCCTCATTTGTGAAAGTGATGCGCGGCATTAACCTGTTGAAAAAACATGGTGTGGAATGGAATGCAATGGCGGTAGTCAATGATTATAATGCGGATTATCCCTTGGACTTCTACCATTTCTTCCGTGATGAACTCGATTGCCATTATATACAGTTCACCCCTATCGTAGAGCGATTGTCTAATCGTGCGGATGGTTTGCAGCTTTCTTCTTTGAAGCAGAAGGATGGGGAATTGGCTCCTTTCTCCATAACTCCCGAACAATGGGGGAATTTCCTTTGTGCTATCTTTGACGAGTGGGTGTTGAATGATGTGGGTAATTATTATATTCAGATATTCGATTCTACCCTTGCCAACTGGGTAGGCCAGCAGCCGGGTGTTTGTTCCTTAGCTAAATATTGCGGACACGCGTCGGTCATGGAATTTAATGGGGATGTATATTCCTGCGACCACTTTGTTTTTCCCGAGTATAAGTTAGGAAATATCTATCAGAAAACTTTAGTGGAAATGATGTATGGTAAGGAACAGGAGGCTTTCGGAGCCATGAAGCACAACAGTCTTCCGCAACAATGCCTTAATTGTCAATACGAATTTGCCTGTCATGGGGAATGCCCTAAGAACCGCTTTGCACTAAGCCGCGATGGTGAACCGGGACTGAACTATCTGTGCAAAGGATATTACCAATTCTTTGATCACGTAGCACCTTATATGGACTTTATGAAAAAAGAATATTTGGCGGAACGGGCACCGGCTAATGTGATGGAGTGGGCAAGAGAGATGAAGGGAAAGGAATAAACGGGAATGTATTGGAAATTGCTGCCCGTATATTCCTGTCGCAATAGGTAAGATTGCTAATCTTATCATCTCAGATATTCCTTGAAGAAAGCTTCCAGCTTATCAAACGGGATAAGGCTTACACGGTCATACAGGTCTACGTGCCCGGCATCGGGAACAATGTATAATTCTTTCGGCTCCGCAGCGCGTTTGTAGGCATCTTCGCTAAATTCGCGCGAGTGGGCATTTTCACCTGTTATGAAAAGCATGGGACGAGGTGAAATGGTTTCAATGTCAGCGAAAGGATAGAAGTTCATGAACTTTACGTTACTGCTGAATGTGGGATGCGTAGTGGTCAGTGGATCTGTGCCTTCGGGAGTAAATTCCCCTCGTGAAGTACGGTAAAACTCATAAAATTCCCGTTCTATCGGAGTGGATTGCTCGGTCAATTCATGCACTGTGCCACTGGTATATTTTGTTTCTCCGCCTAGGAACTCCACATAACGCTGCTCGGCTGCTTCGGCAATGATTTGTTTCCGTTGCTCTAATGTCAGTGCATGATTCAGACCGTTGCGGTTGGCTGCTCCCATATTGTACATGCTTACGGTGGCAACAGCTTTCAAGCGTGGATCTATCTAATAAAATTCGTTTCATGCTTTCCTTTGTTTTAATGATTGATTTTTCTATCTTAACCTATTTATAGCCAATCAGCCATTGCACCATTTCCGGATCATAATGCGAGAAGAACAGGCTTTTCCTCTGGTCCAGTCCGGCTATTTCCTGCATATCTTCATCTGTCAAAGCAAAGTCGAATACATTGAAGTTCTCAATCATTCGCTCTTTGCGGGTGGACTTTGGAATGACAATAATGCCTCGTTGAATAAGGAAACGCAATGCAGTCTGTGCTACCGACTTGCCGTATTTTTCACCGATAGTTTTCAGAATAGTGTTCGTAAAGAACTCATTCCGTCCCTCGGCAAACGGCCCCCATGACATGACGTGCGTACCGTAGCGTTCCATGATTTTCTGCGGTTCCACCTGCTGGTTGAATACGTGTGTTTCCACTTGGTTGACCATTGGCTTTATTTCACAGAACTCCGCCAAGTCCACGAAACGGTCGGGATAGAAATTACTTACGCCGATGGCACGCGCCTTGCCGGTCTTGTAAGCTTCTTCCATAGCACGATAAGTGCCGTAATAGTCGTTGAAGGGCTGATGAATTAATAACAAATCCACATAGTCGCTTTGCAGTTTGCGCAAGGATTCGTCAATGGATGCCTTCGCTTGTTCATAACCCGCATTGGAAATCCATACTTTGGTGGTGATGAAAATCTCATCACGGGCAATACCGCTTTTCTTCACGGCACGTCCCACGCCTTCTTCGTTGTAATAAGCCTGCGCGGTATCAATGGAACGGTAACCTACGCTTAAGGCATCTGTTACGCAACGCTCACACTCTTCAGGTGTCACTTGATAAACGCCGTAGCCCAATATCGGCATTTCGACGCCATTGCTCAATTTTATTGTATCCATAACTTTATGTATTTATTTGATTAACGGAAAGACTTACGGAATATTTCTACACAATCTTCATGTCTGTTTCACATAGCACAGTCCGGTATATGTATTCATCATATTTGCTTTCCCATCCCGTATGCTTCTTGCAGGGCAGGATTACCTTTTATCTCGCCTGCGTGCCACACTCCGGTTGCAAGTAACTTCCCTTTTACTACTGGGTTTTCCAGGCAATCAATGAAGCCCATCAGATTATCAAAAACGTGCTCCAAAAGGGGGCGCCCCCGTCTCCTTCGGCAGCGGCGGCTAGAAAATAGAACTCCTTGTTTGTCATTTCGGTGTAAGGACCACAGCAACGGTCCAGCATTGTTTTCAGTTGCGCGCTCATCGCATAGAAATAAACAGGGGTTGCCAGTACAATGACGTCGGCAGCCAACATCTTGCCGATAATCTCGGCAGCATCGTCTTTTTGAGGGCATGGTTTTCTGTATTGGCTGCATACGCTGCACCCTGTGCAATAGTTGATTGTTTTGTCTCCCAGGAAAACCTTTTCCACTTCATTTCCGGCTTCCACTGTTCCGCGCATAAATTCATCGCAAAGGGTATCGGAGTTTCCTCCGCGTCGCGGACTGGATGATAGTATAACTACTTTCTTACTCATAATTGTATGTTGTTTTAATTGGTTATTTTTCATGTTGCAAAAATACATTGTTACAGGGAGGTACTTTGTAGATAAATTACGGATAACATGACCCGAATTACGGAAATGTTGCCTTTCTGCCGTTCTTGAATAAACCGGTGACGGGGATAGCCTGCTTAAAACAGTAATAATGGTTGGATAATCAGTAATTTATGCACAAGTCATTTACTGAATGGAACGTATCTTTGTCGCAGCAACTCAATATGAAATAGTGAAAAGACAATTTATATGAGAACAATAAACAAACTGATAGCAGCAGCGCTACTGACCGTAGCCGTCTGCCATCCCATTAATGCACAACAGAATATGGAAAATGTATTGAATGAACGGCAACGGAATATGGTTGCCATCGCGTGCCTTGAGGCAAAAGGTGATTTGGAAAATCTTTCGGAAGCCATCCATACAGGTTTGGACGAAGGTCTGACAATCAGTGAAATAAAAGAAGCACTCTCACATCTCTATGCCTACACCGGTTTTCCCGCAGCCTCAATGGTTTGGGAGCCCTCCGGCAAGTATTGGAGGAGCGCAAGGCAAAGGGTATCATAGATAAGGAAGGCAAAGATGCCGATGCATTGCCCCAAGATTTTGATGCCTTGAAAGAAGGCACGGCTGTGCAAACCCGCCTTAGCGGCACTCCCTTCAATTATACGTTTGCCCCGGCTACCGATTATTATCTGAAAGCGCATCTTTTCGGCGATATTTTCGCACGAAACAATCTTTCTTTTCCGGAACGTGAGCTAGTGACCGTCAGTGCCCTGTCCGGCATCAAAGGTGTGGAACCTCAACTGAAATCGCACGTGCGCGGAGCAAAGAACATGGGACTGACAGATGCGGAAATACATTCCATCCCCGGCGTACTGCTGCAAAAAGTTGGCGAAACCGAGGCTTATCGTGCGGAGAAAGCCATCGCCGAAGTCTATGGTGAAGAACTGAAAGAAGGCGAACCCATAGAGAATTGTGTATTCCCGAAGGGTGAACCGAATACCGCCTATGCACCTTATTTTATAGGGAACAGCTACTTGGCTCCGCTGGCAACCGGTGGGGGGAAATTGCCGGTGTCAAACGTCACCTTCGAACCGCGCTGCCGTAACAACTGGCACATTCATCACCGTGGCGGACAGATCCTGATCTGTGTAGGCGGCAGAGGCTGGTATCAGGAATGGGGCAAGCCCGCTCGGGAACTGCATCCCGGTGACGTGGTTGATATTCCAGCCGAAGTGAAACATTGACATGGCGCCGCAGCCGACAGTTGGTTTCAGCACATCGCCATCGGTGTTCCCGCCGAAGGGGCAAGTGCCGAATGGCTGGAACCGGTGAGCGATGCAGAATATGACAAACTGAAATAAATTATATGATTTTTATTCCTACCTTTGTTACAGTTCAAACACTTACGTCCATGAATGGAATAATAAAAGTCGACACAATAGACCTGTACAACAAACTGTATGGGCTGGAAACCACCCACCCACTGGTTGCGGTAGTGGATTTGACAAAAGCGACTACCTTCCCCAACCATGTCCGCATGAATATGGGAGTCTATTCACTTTTCTTGAAACAAACCAAATGCGGTGACTTGACATACGGCAAAAAGCTATATGATTACCAGGAAGGAACCATTGTCACCTTCGCCCCCGGACAGGTAATCGGCATTGAGCTAAAGGAAGATGCCCGCCCCATTTCAATGGGCATTGTTTTCCATCCCGATCTGATACGGGGCACATCACTCGGAGAGAACATCAAGCACTATTCATTCTTCTCATACGAAGTAAATGAGGCGCTCCATTTATCCGAAGAAGAAAGGCAAATCATCCTTGACTGCCTCGACAAAGTCCGTATAGAATTAAGCCATGACATAGATAAACATGGCAAAACACTGATAGCCAAGAATATAGAGCTGTTACTTGATTATTGTATGCGTTTCTATGAACGCCAGTTCAACACCCGCAGCAAGGCGAATAAGGACATACTGGTACAGTTTGAGGCTCTGCTGGATGATTATTTTCAAGGAGAGAATGCAGAGAACAACGGTTACCCCACCGTTAAATATTTTGCAGACAAAGTATTCCTTTCTCCCAATTATTTCGGCGACCTCATTAAGAAAGAAACCGGACAAACAGCCCAGCAATATATATTGCTGAAGCTGATAAGCGTTGCCAAAGACCGGATTGTAAACACCAACCAGTCCGTAACCGAAGTAGCCTACGGACTGGGATTTCAGTATGCACAGCATCTCTCGCGCCTGTTCAAGAAGAACGTAGGTTGCTCGCCCAATGAATACAAGAAACAGAATATGGAATAAGACGTTTCTGCTTGCAAACAAGCCATATCCATGAAAGAGAACCTATTGAATATAGAAACCATACACGAGTGCAACTGCTGCCTGGGGTACAAGACATTGCACCCCTTGGTCAGCGTTATCGACTTGTCGCAGGCCAACCTGGAGCAATGTACCGTCAAATTTGATTTCTATACCCTTATCATGCTGGAAGGCGACGCGGAAGACTTCCTGTATGGACGCAAGTATTATGATTACTCCAATGCATCGCTCCTGTTCCTCACTCCGGGTGAGTCCATCCAAATAGATCATAATGAATTGCTCCGCCGGAAGGGCTGGCTGCTTGCGTTTCATCCCGATTTGCTCTGCTATACTTCGTTGGGCGGGCATATAGCGGACTATACCTTCTTTTTCTATCAACCGGAGGAAGCCCTCCACTTGTCCTTGCGCGAGAAAAACAAAATCACAGACTGCCTGCATAATATAGGCGATGAACTGGAACACGCCATAGACCGTCATAGCAAAACCTTGATTTCCAGGCATATCGAACTCTTACTGGATTATTGCACCCGTTTCTATGAGCGTCAGTTCATTACACGCTGTGAGGCGAATAAATCTATCATCCGCCAGACCAATCTATTGCTGGATGAGTACATCCAATCCGGAAAGTTGAAGAAAGGAGTTTTACCTTCTACCGAATACTGTGCCGGCAAACTTCATCTGTCTACCCACTATTTCAGTGACTTATTATACTTTGAGACAGGACAGAACATCCATGAGTATTTCCAGTTCAAGCGATTGGAAGCTGCCAAGACGATGCTGTTAGCCCAAGGCAACACAGCCCGCATGGTGACGGAAAAGCTGGGTTATCCCAACGTGCAATATTTCAGCCGCATCTTTAAAAAGATAACAGGAGTGGCTCCCAACGATTATAGATTGGCTCAGAACTAATGAAAACCGCCTGTTCATCGTTAGTCTCGCTTGGTTTCATTAAGCGAAACTGGAGTCTCTCCCGGTGGAGACTCTAGTATCACCTAGGGAACACTCGAGTTTCATACTGGGACTACTCGAGTACCATGCTGGGAGTACTGGAGTATTCGCGGCAGATACTGAGGCATGATTGCTGAGGCGTTGGAGGATTGACTATAATGAAGGAGTTATGAAGGATAATGAAGGAGATATGAAGGAGTTATGAAGGAAATTTGAAGGATAGTCTGTTGATAGACAGTAGTTTATCTACTATTCTGAAGGAGTTGAAGGAGTTTTGATAAAATTTCCTATGTATGTGGGTGACTAAGTTAAGAGTATGCTGCTTTTTATTCATAGTCCTCAATCGCTTTAATGACTTGATCAATCTCTCCCAATGTATCATCAAAAGGTCGTTCACCTCCAAAAATCTGAGGAATCTGTTTAATAAATGCTATCCCCTCAAAAGTGGATAGTATTTGTTTCCATCGTTCTATAGTGGAGATTGATTCAATGTCGATATTTTTAAGTTTGGGATGATTAATTGCTGCATTGGCCAGTTCTGTTTTAGTATTATTGAAGAAAAGAAAGCTGTTGGACGTTTGATCTATGCTGCCATATATTTGTATCAGTGACAGAGCAAGTTGCTCATTATTGATTTTCTGAAAGAGAGAGGAACTTTTGAGAAGTTCCAGTGCATCGTTTGTGAAATGTACGGAACACCATTGGAAGGGGATATTGATATATTTCTGCAGGCTGTCTGCCGGAGCTTGTGAGAGGTCTTTCTTGTGTCGCATAATGAAGCGTGCAGCAGTATTCTGAAGTATTACCCAGTTCTGTGCAGTTTCTACTTCTTGCCTATTGACCTGTAATTCATTCTTTACCAGTACTAAAGCGCGTTTAACTTCATTATTCGTATTGTGTTCCTCTATCATATCGCTCCCTATGAAAGTGATAACGATACCTAGTACTACAGCTATGAAGTTACGGACGAAGTCTCCTAATTTCCATTCAGCAGCAAAGTTTTTCAGTGTTTTACCTAATTTGTTTTCCATAGATGATTATCTTAATGTGGTCAAAGGTACAAAAAACCAGCATATAAAAAAACAAAAGGAGTAAAGTCATTGAGACTTCACTCCTTTTATTTCATCCGATCAAATGAATTATTTTCCGTTATATTCATCAGATACAGTTAATTTCTTACGACCTTTAGCACGACGGCTAGCCAATACATGACGACCGTTAGCAGTTGCCATTCTTTCACGGAATCCGTGTTTGTTTTTTCTCTTTCTGTTAGAGGGTTGGAATGTTCTTTTCATTGTATATACTTATTTTTATGTTATTATTCACCATTGTGTAACGGGCTGCAAAATTAGTGACTTTTTTGAAATAAACAAAGAGTTATCTCATTTTTAGTGATTTCTTTTTGCGTTTTTTCTTGATTTACATTACTTTTGCACTCGAAATCACAATAGTAAGTGAATATAATCTGAAATAATAATCAAATATAAGCGAAGAAAAGTATGATTAATGCTCAAGACATTAAAATCGGAACAGCTATCCGTATGGACGGCAAATTGTATTTCTGTATTGACTTCCTGCATGTAAAACCGGGAAAAGGTAACACGTTTATGCGTACTAAATTAAAAGATGTAGTGAATGGTTACGTTTTGGAACGTCGTTTCAATATTGGTGAAAAGCTGGAAGATGTGCGCGTGGAACGCCGTCCTTTTCAGTTCCTATATAAAGAAGGTGAAGATTATATCTTCATGAACCAGGGAACTTACGATCAGCACCCTATCGCTCATGACTTGATCACAGGTGTTGACTTCCTGAAAGAGGAAATGGTTGTGGAAGTGGTTTCTGATGCTTCTACAGAAACAGTGTTGTTTGCTGAAGTTCCTGTAAAAGTTCAGTTGAAGATTACTTATACAGAACCGGGATTGAAGGGCGATACTGCTACCAATGCTACAAAACCTGCTACTGTGGAAACAGGTGCAACGGTTCGTGTTCCTTTGTTTGTAAACGAAGGCGAAGTAATCGAAATCGATACTCGTGACGGTTCTTATGTAGGTCGTGTGAAAGCATAATCTTACCGGATACAGCATATAAAAAGGCGGAACTTGTTGCAAGCTCCGCCTTTTTTGTGTTCCTTTGTACGTGGTTTGTACGTGGTTTGTACGCTGGTTAGGGCGGATTGAATCCGCCCTAACCAGCGGTCACGACCTTGGGAGTAATGCATGAAGTAAACTATTGTCGGGCAGATTCAATCTGCCCCTACGGCAAAATGATAACAACAATAGTTTTCCATACACACACCACGAGTAAATATATGATAGTAATGAGATATTCTTTTATTATACCGGTTTATAACCGTCCCGACGAAGTGAATGAACTGCTGGAAAGCTTAACCCGGCAGACCAACAGGAACTTTGAAGTCATAGTGGTGGAGGATGGATCATCCATCCCGTGCAAAGAGGTAGTGGTTCAATACGCCACCTCTATGGATATACATTATTATAACAAGCCAAACTCCGGTCCCGGACAAACCCGCAACTATGGGGCGGAACGCAGCCGAGGGGAATACCTTATTATATTAGATTCCGATTGCATTCTTCCCGCAGGTTACTTATCGGCGGTTGAGGCCGAACTTCAACGGGAGAAAGCCGATGCATTTGGTGGTCCCGACCGTGCACACGAATCTTTTACCGATGTGCAGAAGGCGATAAACTATGCCATGACTTCATTCTTCACCACCGGAGGTATCCGTGGCGGAAAGAAGAAGATGGATAAATTCTATCCCCGTAGCTTCAATATGGGAGTACGCTCGGAAGTGTATAAAGCATTGGGCGGCTTCTCGAAGATGCGTTTCGGCGAGGATATTGATTTCAGCATCCGCATCTTTAAAGGAGGATATGCTTGCAGGCTATTCCCCGAAGCATGGGTGTGGCACAAACGCCGCACGGATCTGAAGAAGTTCTTCAAGCAAGTGCATAATTCGGGTATTGCCCGCATCAATCTGTATAAGAAATATCCCGAATCATTGAAACTGGTTCATCTGCTTCCGGCCGTCTTTACTTTGGGCATGGTGTTCCTGTTGCTCTGTTCCCTGATTTGTGCATGGAGCCTGACGTTACTTTTGCTCTTTGCATTGATTATCTGCATTGATTCCACCTTGCAAAATAAAAGTTTGAAGATAGGACTCCTTTCCATCGTGGCTTCTTTCATCCAACTGACCGGATATGGAACCGGTTTCCTGTGGGCATGGTGGAAGCGGTGCGTGCTGGGCAAGAGTGAGTTTGCGGCGTTTGAAAAGAACTTTTATAAATAAGATGGCTGAAAAACTAACCATAAACCACTGGGCGGAAGAAGACCGTCCCCGTGAGAAGATGATGTTGCACGGTGTGGCTACCCTGTCGGATGCCGAGTTGCTTGCCATCCTGATAGGATCGGGAAATACGGAAGATTCCGCCGTGGAACTGATGCGCAAGGTGCTGAACGATTATCATAACAACCTGAACGAACTGGGCAAGACCACCGTAGATGAACTATGCCATTATAAAGGAATAGGTCCCGCAAAGGCAATCACTATCCTTGCCGCTTCCGAATTGGGGAAACGCCGTAAAGATGAAGAAGTGAAAGAACGGAAAACCATTCTCAGCTCTCGTGATGTCTATCAATATTTCTATCCGCTGATGTGCGACTTGCCTACGGAAGAATGCTGGATATTGCTACTAAACCAGGCATCTAAAGTCATTGACCGGGTGAAGGTCAGTGCCGGTGGCTTGGCTTCTGCGGCGGTTGATGTGCGTTGCATTTTAAGGGAGGCATTGTTGAAGCGTGCCGTCTCTATGGCGCTTTGCCATAACCATCCATCGGGCAGCATTCGTCCCAGCATGGAGGACGACCGCCTGACGGATCATCTGGATAAGGCGGCAAAAGTAATGAACATAAAGTTGATAGACCATGTTATTTTAACGGATGGCAAATTTTATAGCTATGCCGATGAAGGTAAAATGTAGAAAAATCACTAAATTTGCAATTATAAAGAATAAGAAACATGGATGCAGATACCCGTTTAAAAATAGAAGAGAGAATAATAGCCATGCTGAAAACCGTATATGACCCCGAAATACCGGTAAATATATACGATTTGGGCTTGATATATAAGATTGACTTGCAGGACAGTGGGGAAGTGATACTGGATATGACACTGACCGCTCCTAATTGTCCCGCGGCAGATTTCATTATGGAAGATGTCCGCCAAAGAGTTGATTCGGTGGAAGGAGTTACATCATCAGTCATAAACTTGGTCTTTGAACCCGAATGGGACAAGGATACGATGACTGAAGAAGCCAAACTTGAATTGGGATTCCTTTAATAAATTGAGAATTAAAAATTAAAAATTGAAAAATAAGAAACTACCGGAACCGGGAGCTATTACACAAAGTATTATTTTTTAATTCTCAATTCTCAATTTTTAATTTAATAAGCTTATGAAGAACGTTTATTTCCTCTCCGATGCACATTTAGGCTCTCGTGCCATAGCGCACGGGCGTACTCAGGAACGCCGTTTGGTGAATTTCCTGGATAGTATCAAACACAATGCCGCCGCCGTGTATCTGTTGGGAGATATATTTGACTTTTGGTATGAATTTAAGTTGGTAGTGTCGAAAGGTTATACCCGCTTTTTGGGAAAGATTTCCGAGCTGACCGATTTGGGAGTGGAGGTTCATTTCTTTATCGGCAACCATGATATATGGTGTGGTGATTACTTGGAAAAGGAATGCGGAGTGATTATTCACCGCCAGCCGTTGACTTGTGAGATTTATGGAAAAGAGTTCTTCATGGCGCATGGCGACGGGCTGGGAGATACCGATGCCAAGTTTAAATTGCTGCGTTCTATGTTTCATAGCACTACATTGCAGCAGTTGTTTTCTATGATTCATCCCCGTTGGAGCATAGACTTGGGGCTGGAATGGGCAAAACACAGCCGCATGAAACGTGCCAGTGGCAAAGAACCCGAATATATGGGGGAAGACAAAGAGCCCTTGGTGCTCTTTACCAAAAATTATCTGAAAGATCATCCTACTATTAATTACTTCATTTACGGGCATCGTCACGTCATGCTGGACTTAATGTTGAGCCGCACTTCCCGTATGCTTATCCTTGGTGACTGGATACAGGATTTCTCATATGCCGTATTTGATGGTGAGAATATGTTCCTGGAGCAGTATGTGGAAGGAGAAAGCCAATACTCTTGATGCTTCGATACTAGGATTCGTTATCATTTTGCTGTAGGGGCAGATTGAATCTGCCCGATAACAGTTTACCTTGTGCATTACTCCCAAGGTCGTGACCGCTGGTTCGGGCGGATGCAATCCACCCAACGGTGAACAATATGATAGTTGCATCCGTATTTTGACGCTTCCTCTTATTTTATATAGCTCTCCTTATTTGCCTCTTATTTTTATAAACTGAAAAATAAATAGAAAGATTTTTCTGTAATCATGCCTGTTTTAAATAAAAACTTCTATATTTGCAATTAGGATAGTTTCAAATGATAGGTTTTAGGAATTGATGCTCTTATTTCATAGGAGAGATAAAAAAGGTGGATGATTGGAAGGACATTGGGTTTCCCCTATTATTTTGAACTTAATCTAATTTGACTATTATGAAAAAGATCTGATTTTAATCATTCAGAAGGAGCTTGACTTCGATGGGGAGTAAATAAAGTTAGAGAGCGAAACTATTTTCAGAACTGATGTCATTGCGATGATTATTCGGTTCAATCTTATGAAACACTAATCCATCCGGTTTCATAAGTGAATGCAAAAAAAAGAAGAAGGCCGCTAAGCATCTCGCTCAGCGGCCTTCTATAGCCATATATTAACCAAACAATAAAATTATTTGTTCAGGATTGCCATTGTATCGCTGGCAATCATCAGTTCTTCGTCAGTCGGGATAACGGCCACGGTTACTTTTGAATCGTCAGCAGAGATGATTGCTTCTTCTCCGCGGACCTTGTTCTTTTCGAGGTCGATCTTTACACCCATGAATTCCAGTCCTTCGCATACCTCAGAGCGGCAGTTTGCCTGGTTTTCGCCTACACCGCCGGTAAACAGGATGATGTCTACGCCATCCAAAGCGGCAGCATAAGAACCGATATATTTCTTAATGCGGTAGAAGTACATTTTTTCTGCCAAGATAGCTTTCGGGTTTCCGGCAGCAACGGCAGCTTCCAGTTCGCGCATATCGCTTGATACACCCGAAACGCCCAGTACGCCACTCTTTTTATTCAATAAGTTGGAAACACCTGTCGGAGTCAAACCTTCTTTTTCCATGATGAAAGTTACGGCGCCTGCATCAATATCACCGCTGCGGGTACCCATCACCAGACCTTCCAACGGAGTCAAGCCCATGCTGGTATCTATACATTTACCGTCTTTGATAGCGGAGATGGAACCACCGTTACCAATGTGACAAGTGATGATTTTCTTTCCTTTCGGATCAACGCCCAAGAAATCGCATACACGCTGTGAAACGTAGCGGTGAGAAGTTCCGTGGAAACCGTAACGGCGTACACCATATTTTTCATACAGTTCGTAAGGAATGGCATACAGGTATGCATAATCAGGCATAGTCTGATGGAATGCAGTATCGAATACACCTACTTGGGGAACGTTGGGAAGGATGGCAGAAACTGCGTTTACACCTTTCAGGTTGGCAGGGTTGTGAAGCGGAGCCAGGTCGTTGCAAGCTGTGAAAGCATCCAATACTTCTTTGTCCAGTTTCACTGATTCGCTGAAACGTTCTCCACCGTGTACCATGCGGTGACCTACGGCGTTGATTTCATCCAATGATTTGATAGCGCCATATTCCGGGCTGGTCAATGTGTTCATAATGAACTCGATACCTGCTGTATGTTCGGGGATGTCTTTTTCCAGAATTTTCTTTTCGCCGTTAGGCAAGGTTAATTTCAAGAAAGAGACTACCAATCCGATTTTTTCGATACCGCCCTGTGCTAGGACTTCTTTGGTAGACATATCAAACAATTTGTATTTGATGGAAGAGCTACCGCAATTAAGTACTAATATTTTCATAATGTTGTTTTCTTTATTTGTTGCTGTAGGGGCGGATTGAATCCGCCCGGAAACAGTTTGCTTTATGTATACGGGCGGATTCAATCCGTCCCTACGGGTTAATGTTATTGGTTATTTTTAGCAGCAATAGCCTGATTGGCAGTAATTGCAATCATCTTATAAACATCATCAATAGAACAGCCGCGAGAAAGGTCGTTTACCGGACGGGCAATACCTTGCAGGATTGGACCTACAGCGGTAGCGTGTCCCAAACGTTCTACCAATTTATAGGAAATATTACCTACTTCCAAAGAAGGAACGATCAACACATTTGCTTTACCTGCAATTTCTGAACCCGGAGCTTTGCTTGCACCGATGTGGGGAACCAAAGCTGCATCAGCTTGCAATTCACCATCAATCTTCAAATCGGGAGCCATTCCTTTAGCGATGCCCAAAGCCTCAACTACTTTGTCTACTACTTCGTGTTTAGCAGAACCTTTGGTTGAGAAGCTTAACATAGCTACGCGCGGTTCAATTCCGGCAACAGCCTTAGCAGTCTGAGCCGTACAAACAGCAATCTGAGCCAACTGGTTAGCATCCGGAACAGGAGTTACAGCAACATCGCCCATAACCAACAAACCGTTTTCTCCATATTCGGGAGCGTGAGTCAGCATCAGCATAGCACCTGATACGCAAGTGATGCCCGGAGTAGTCTTGATAATCTGCAGAGCAGGGCGAAGTACATTACCTGTGGTATTGCGTGCACCGGCCAATTGTCCGTCAGCGTCGCCAGCCTTGATAATCAGACATCCCAGGTACAACGGATCGAGAACCAGCTTGCGGGCTTCTTCGATGGTCATTCCCTTTTTCTTGCGGAGTTCGCACAGCAGTTGTGCATACTCTTCTTTTTTCGGATGGTTTTCGGGGTCGATAATGGTTGCTTTACCGATGTTTCCCAATCCCCATTCTTTAGCCAATCCCATGATTTCATCAGGGTTTCCCAATAAAATGAGGTCGGCAACACCGTCTGTCAATATTTGGTTGGCAGCTTTTAATGTGCGTTCTTCTGTTCCTTCCGGAAGAACAATGCGCTGTTTGTTAGCTTTCGCGCGCTCTACGATTTCAGAAATTAAATCCATGATAATATATTAATTATGTACGTTCTAACGACGAGTGTTGTTTTTCACGCTGCAAAAGTAGCTAATTTTGCAATATCTACATTGCAAAATCAATAATATTTTTGGTTTAAAGTATGCTAAAACTGTATGTTATTGAACACCAAACGAGATGTTTCCTTAACTTTGCGCAGTTTTCAATGAGTATTCAATAAAATAAAAGGTATGATTCGTCAGTGCGCCATTCTTTTTGGCTGTTTGGCTTTGGGTGAATTGATTGTTTTTTTGACGGGTATTAAGCTGCCGTCCAGCATTATAGGAATGCTGTTGCTCACCCTTTTTCTCAAATTGGGTTGGATAAAACTGCAATGGGTGCAGGGACTGTCCGATTTCCTGGTTGCAAACCTTGGTTTCTTCTTTGTTCCACCCGGCGTGGCGTTGATGCTGTACTTTGATATTATCCAGGCACAGTTTTGGCCGATAGTTATTGTCACACTGGTCAGTACGGTTCTGGTACTGGTCGTAACAGGATGGGTTCACCAATTAGTTAGAAAATCAAATGGAATATTTAGAAAATAAGTTCTTCTTGCTGGCACTCACCTTCGGGGTGTTTTTTCTGTCACGCGTTCTTCAGAAGAAGACAGGATGGGTGGTATTAAACCCTATTTTATTGACCATTGCCGTGTTGATTCTGTTTTTGAAGTTCACCGGCATCAGTTACGAAACTTATAATGAAGGTGGCCATCTTATTGAATTTTGGCTGAAACCGGCAGTAGTGGCACTGGGCGTACCTCTTTATTTGCAGTTGGAGATGATAAAGAAACAGTTGCTCCCCATTGTCATCTCCCAGTTGGCAGGTTGCCTGGTGGGACTGGTTGCCGTAGTGGTTATTGCCAAGTTGCTGGGGGCTACTCCCGAAATAATCTGTTCATTGGCACCGAAGTCCGTAACAACTCCTATCGCAATGGAGGTTTCTAAAACTACCGGAGGTATTCCCGCTTTGACGGCTGCCGTAGTGGTGGTAGTCGGACTCTTTGGAGCAGTATTCGGCTTTAGGGTGCTTCATCTGGGGCGTGTAGGCAGTCCCATTGCACAGGGGTTATCCATGGGAACGGCTACTCATGCGGTGGAAACTTCCACGGCAATGGAGATCAGTGGCAAGTATGGAGCTTATGCCAGCCTGGGATTGACGCTGAACGGAATCATGACAGCCTTTTTTACTCCAACAATTCTTAGATTATTAGGTGTGATTTAACAAAAAAGCCCTTATCTTTGTTATACTAAGAAATCAATATTTTAATATGATCGAATTTAAAGATATAACTTTAGCGGATAAAGACTTGATACAGTCATTTACCCTTAAAAGCCAGCGTCGTAATTGCGATTTATCATTTGCTAACCTTTGCAGTTGGATATTTCTTTATCAAACCATGTATGCTGTGATAGACGACTATCTGGTGCTACGCTTTTATGCGGGTGAAGAACTGGCTTATATGATGCCTGTGGGCACAGGAGATGTGAAACCTGTATTGGAAGCTTTGATAAAGGATGCCGAGGAATTGGGAGGCAGATTCCGTATGCTGGGAGTATGTGTGGGCATGAAAGCCGACATAGAAACTGTGATGCCCGGACGCTTCACTTTTACCGAAGATCGTGATTACTTTGATTACATCTATCTGCGTACTGACCTCGCCACTCTGAAAGGAAAGAAATTTCAGTCTAAACGCAACCATATAAACAAATTCAAGAAACAGTATCCTGACTATGAATACAAGGTACTCACTCCCGAACTTGTACCCGAATGCCTGAAACTGGAAGAAGAATGGTGCCGTGCCAATAATTGTGACGAACAACTGGCATTGGGAGTCGAGCGTAAATCCATGACCTATGCGCTGAATAATATGGAAGCATTGGGACTGGTAGGAGGTGTACTGCACGTAAACGGAAAGATTGCCGCCTTTACCTATGGCGCTCCCATCAACCATGAAACCTGGGATACCTGTGTGGAAAAGGTAGATACGGACATTGAAGGTTCGTATACCATGATAAATTATGAGTATGCCAACCATATAGATGAGCAATACATCTATATCAACCGTGAGGAAGATCTTGGTTTGGAAGGTTTGCGCAAAGCAAAGCTGTCTTACCAACCTGTCATTTTACTGGAAAAGTGCATAGCCGAACTCAATGACCACAAAGGATGAAGTAAAAGCATTGTGGAAACTCTGCTTCAATGATAGCGATGAGTTTACCGACCTGCATTTCAGTATGAGATATAAGGATGAAATCAATATGGCCATCCGTGAAGACGGAAAGATTATTTCCGCATTGCAAATGATTCCTTATCCCATGACATTCTGTGGTGAGGTTATCTCTACTTCCTATATTTCGGGGGCATGCACGCATCCAGATTATCGAGCACACGGTGCTATGCGGCAGTTGTTGAAAGAGACTCATAGGCGGATGTATGAAGAAGGGGTGTTGCTCAGTTCACTTATTCCGGCGGAAGAATGGTTGTTTGGTTATTATGGCAAATCCGGTTATGCTCCTGCTTTTGGTTATGCTGTGGAGCAGGAGGCGGATGGATTGCACCCGTCGTCTTCCGATTATCGGATAGAGATCTGTACATTGCCTGATGCCACCCATTATCAGTATTTCGATTCCCGTATGCGTCAGCGTGAGAGTTGCATTCTGCATACCCAAGAAGACTTTGAAGTCATTATAGCCGATTTAAAATTGGGTGGCGGCAGGTTGCTTGTGGCATATCAGAACGACCGGATTATGGGAATGGTCTTTACGGTAAGAGGTGGGGAAACATTGTATATTAAAGAGTTACTGGCAGATAATGATACGGTGAAAGGATCGTTATTGCATGAAGCTTTCTCTATATATAAGGTACGCGCGATGGAATATATCGTACCATCTTCTTCCAATGCTTTATTTCTGGGGATGGCACGCCTTATTCATGTAGAAAAGGTGTTATCTCTTTTTGCCCGGAAGTATCCGATGTCAGCATTGTATATTCACCTGGAGGATGATGATGTGATTCCTGAAAATAACGGATATTATACGGTGAAGAATGGCATTTGCCTTCGTGAGCATTTGCCGGAAAAGGAATATCAAACTTACACATTGGCTTCTCTTGCCTCCTTGTTGGTGGAGGCAGAGCGCCCCTATATGAGTTTGATGCTGAATTAATCTTCTTTTGTCAGAATCCGTTCCAGTTCCTCTGCCGTCAGCCTTAATTGGAATTGTCCTTTGTGTGCTACGGAGATGCCTCCGGTTTCTTCGGAAACAATGATGGCTAAAGCATCCGTTTCCTGTGAGACTCCCATTGCAGCACGATGTCTCAATCCTAATTCCTTCGGGATGTTCAGGTCATGAGATACGGGCAGGATGCAGCCTGCTGCTTCTATGCGTTTATGGCGGATAATCATCGCTCCATCGTGCAGAGGGCTGTTTTTGAAGAATATATTTTCTATCAATCGCTGGTTTACATTGGCATTGATGATTTCTCCCGTACGGATAATGTCATTTAGCGGTACACTTTTTTCGATAACGATCAGTGCACCTACTTTGCCTTTACTCATACTCATGCAGGCAAGTACGATAGGCATAATATCCGCTTTGTCTGTCTTCTCCTGTTTGTTTCCGGTCAATGCCCGGAAGAAACTTCCCAACCTTTTATGAGAACCAAGGGTGACAAGGAACCGGCGGATTTCATCCTGAAACAGGATAATTAGCGCCAATACACCCACGCTGACCAACTTGTCGAAGATAGATCCCAGTAATTTCATCTCCAGAACCTGTGAAACAATGAGCCAAATGCCCACGAATACCAGAATACCGATAAATATATTGATAGAACCGGAGTCTTTCATCAGGCGGTAAGTCTGGTAGAGCAGATAGGCTACCAGCAGAATATCGATCAGGTCTTTTATGCTAAAGTCAATAAACATCGTTCTTAAATTAAGAATTGAGAATTAAAAATTAAAAAATAAGGTGCGGAACTATCTGTTCTAATCCGGGGAAGCCCCGAATCAGAAGGCGGCGCAACTTTTCATCTTTTGAACTATCTTTACCGTTTCCACGGCAGCTTTTACATCGTGTACTCTCAATATATCGGCCCCTTTCATCAGGGAGATAGTATCCAGTACGATTGTTCCGTTCAAAGCCTCGTCGGGCGTGCCGCCCAGCAGATGGTAAATCATGGATTTACGGGATACGCCTACCAGCAAAGGAAGTTCGAAGATGCTGAATTCCTCCAGATGATTCATCAACTGGTAATTGTGTTCCAAGATCTTTCCAAAACCGAAACCGGGGTCCAGAATAATATCCTTTACGCCCAAGTTGCGCAACTGTTGCACCTTTTTTGAGAAATAAAAGAAAATCTCTTTCAGCATATCGTCATAATGCGGGTTCATCTGCATATTCTGTGGAGTTCCCTGCATGTGCATTATAATATAAGGTACACCCAAGCGGGCAACCGTTTCAAACATCCGCTCATCCATATCTCCCGAGGCAATATCGTTGATAATTGCCACTCCGTATTCCTCCACACACATCCGGGCTACATCGGCACGGAAAGTATCTACTGATACCACACTGCCGGGATGATTCCGGTTGATGATTTCCAAACCGGTACGCAAGCGGCTCATTTCTTCCTCGGAGCTGATATGCTGGGCATTGGGGCGGGAGGAATAAGCGCCTATATCAATGATGGATGCACCTTCTTCCAATATTTGGGAGGCGCGGCGGGTTATCTCTTTTTCGGTTTGCTGCCGGCTGCCGGCATAAAAAGAGTCGGGCGTAACGTTCAGGATTCCCATCACTTGCGGCTGGGAAAGATCCATCAGTTTGCCGTTTACATTGATATATTTAGCGTAATTGGTTTCCATTGTTTACGGTTTGTCATTTCGGTAGCACAAAAGTACGTACAATTCTTGAGTTTTTGTTATTTCAAGAACTATTTTTCAGTTATCTTTGTTGCAACTTAATTTAAAAACAAAGGTAAAGATGGATATTTCAGCTTTATACAAGTGTTTTACGGAATGCGGCGTGGTTACCACCGATAGCCGTAATTGTCCCGACGGCTCTATGTTTATAGCCCTGAAAGGAGAAACATTCAATGGGAATACATTTGCGCGCCAAGCATTAGAGAAAGGTTGCCAATATGCCGTAGTAGACGAGAAAGAACAGGCTACCGATGGCAATCCGCGCATCCTGCTGGTAGACGACTGCCTGAAGGCATTGCAAGAACTGGCAAACTATCATCGCCGCCAACTGGGAACCCGCATTATCGGCATCACGGGAACCAATGGCAAGACCACTACAAAAGAATTGATAGCAACCGTGTTACAAAAACGATATGAAGTTCTTTATACGCAAGGTAATCTGAATAATCATATTGGCGTACCCTTGACTTTGCTCCGGCTGACACCCGACCATGAACTGGCGGTGATAGAGATGGGAGCGAACCATCCGGGAGAAATCAAGGCGTTGAGCTCCATAGTAGAACCTGATTATGGTATTATTACCAATGTGGGCAAGGCGCACTTAGAGGGCTTTGGTTCCTTTGAAGGAGTTATCAAGACAAAAGGTGAATTATATGATTATCTGCGATACAATGGAAAGCATATTATTTTCATTGATAAGGATAATGAGTATCTGACTGCTATTTCCCAGGGACTTACCCGTATAGGCTATGGCATGGAGGGAGGTGAAGGACTTTACATCAGCGGCAAGCTTGGATCTTGTGCTCCGTTCCTTTCTTTTGAATGGGAGCATGAAGGTCAGAGGTTCGGAGTGAACACTCATCTTATCGGTACATATAATATGAAGAATGCATTGGCTGCGATTACTGTAGGCCGTTTTTTCAGTGTCCCGTCCAGACAAATTTGCGAAGCGCTGGAAGAATATGTTCCTCACAACAATCGCTCGCAATTGACAGAGACGACGGATAATAAACTGATTGTTGATGCATACAATGCCAATCCTACCAGTATGATGGCGGCATTGGAGAATTTCCGTTTGATGGATGTCGCTAGCAAGATGGCTATCTTGGGCGATATGAAGGAACTGGGTGAAACCAGCCATGAGGAACATCAAAAGATTGCCGATTATCTGGATGAATGTAAATTCGACCGGGTGATTCTGGTGGGAGAGGAGTTTGGAAAAGTGATTCCACCGTTTGACCATTACAAAGATGTGGCTGCGCTGAAAGAGGCATTGCTAAAGCATAAACCGAAAGGGTATTATATACTGATTAAAGGTTCTAACAGTATGAAGTTGAGCCAGCTTCAAGAGATATTATAAATAATGTAGTTCTTTTCCCGTAGGGGCGGATTGAATCCGCCCGAATGCGCAAAGCGAATTATTATCGGGCAGATTCAATCTGCCCCTACAGAAAAATGATAGTTATTTTTTGTTTTGACACATCCCCCTACGGGAAAAGATTCTCTCCAATTCCTACTATTTTCTCTTCAAAATACGTCTAATAACCGTTTTTGACCGTTTTCTTACTCTTTCATGCCGAATTATTAAACCTCATGATAAGAGAAATAAGTTACTTTTGCATCGTTATCAATTAAAATGCTATGAAGAACTTATTTCTAATAACCGTGCTTTTTTGCCTTACTTTCTCCATACGTGCCCAACGCTTGGTTGAAGTGGGAAAAGGATTTAGCAGTACCTCAGTAAACACTACTGTCTTTCGAAATAATTCCATTGTAACCCATGGAAACGTGCAATACATTTCCTATTATGATGGCGACGGCTATCTGACTGTAGGCAAACGCCGCTTGGGCACTGCTGACTGGACACTGCAACGCTCTCAATACAAAGGAAATGTAAAAGATGCCCACAACATTATCAGCATGATGGTAGATGGTGACGGCTATCTGCATCTGGCTTTCGATCATCACGGGCAACAACTGAATTATTGTCGCAGCATTGCCCCCGATACATTGGTATTGGGAGACAAAGAACCGATGCTGGGAAATGAGGAAGACGATGTGACTTATCCCGAATTTTATCTTTTGGCAAACGGAGACTTATTGTTTGTCTATCGTTCCGGAGTATCGGGGCGTGGCAATCTGGTAATGAACCGTTACGACCTGAAATCCCGTAAATGGGAACGTGTGCAGGATGTATTGATTGATGGGGAGAATGAACGCAATGCTTACTGGCAACTTTATGTAGATCCCGCAGGAACCATTCACCTCTCGTGGGTATGGCGTGAGACTTGGCACGTGGAAACGAATCATGACCTCTGTTATGCACGTTCCTCGGATGGCGGAAAAACTTGGTATAAAGCCAATGGTACTCCATATACGCTTCCCATTCGCTTGGGTAATGCCGAATATGCCTGCCGTATTCCCCAGAATGCCGAATTAATCAATCAGACCAGCATGAGCACTGATGCGGGCGGGCATCCTTATATTGCTACTTACTGGCGCAGCCCCGATAGTGATGTTCCCCAATATCGCATCGTGTGGCATGATGGCGCGACTTGGCATAACCGGCAGGTGTCCGATCGCCGTACTCCTTTCTCATTGAAAGGGGGAGGGACGAAGATGATTCCTATTTCCCGTCCCCGGATGGTGGTGGATGATGGAGAGGTATATTATATTTTCCGTGACGAGGAACGGGGGAGCAAGGTCTCTATGTATTATACAAAGGATGTGCAATTCGGAGAATGGCATGTGAAGGATTTGACGGACTTTGCCGTAAATGCTTGGGAACCCAGCCATGATACGGAGTTGTGGAAGATGAAGAAACAGCTTCATCTCTATGTACAGGATACCCGCCAAGGGGATGGTGAAAAGATGGTGAAGACGGAACCGCAGACGGTATATGTGTTGGAGGTGGAGCGTTAGATATGGAAATGTGAATGAATGATAGTCAAAGTAACTTCATCCCCTCTTGAGAGGGGGTAGGGGGTGTGTTAGAATACATAAACGAATACATTTCCTAATACATATCACACACACCTGCCCCTCTCAAGAGGGGATGAAGTTACATTCGACTGATGTCAACCATAACTCCTAAATAATTCAAAATCATTTCAGAAAGCATTAAGAATATCATCAATAAAAAACATAATAACGTTATGAACAACTTACTAAAACAAACCCTTCTTTGTACAGGCACCTTGTTCCTGTCCATGCAGGGTATCGCAGCTAGTCCCTCCTCCGAGGCAAAAGAAGTAAGAGGGATTATCGACAAAGTAAACACCTACTGGCAGACCAACAATAAGCCCGAAGTACGTTCATTTTGGGATAACGCCGCCTATCACACCGGAAACATGGAAGCCTACTTCCTGACCGGTAATGAAACTTACCGCGCCTATTCCGAAGCCTGGGCAAAGCACAATGAATGGAAAGGAGCCAAGAACGGAAACAAATCCGAATGGAAATACTCTTATGGCGAGAGCGATGAATACGTGCTTTTCGGCGACTACCAAGTATGTTTCCAGACTTATATAGATCTGTATAACATCCTTCCCGACAATTATAAGATAACCCGTGCCCGCGAAGTAATGGAGTACGAAATGAGTACTCCCCGACATGACTATTGGTGGTGGAGCGACGGCCTCTACATGGTGATGCCCGTCATGACCAAACTTTACAAAGTAACCGGAAACCATTTGTATTTGGATAAACTCTACGAATACATTACTTATTCGGACAGCATTATGCTAGACCCGGAAACCGGTCTTTATTATCGTGATGCCAAATACGTCTATCCCCAACACAAGACTCCCAATGGCAAGAAAGACTTTTGGGCACGTGGTGACGGCTGGGTATTGGCGGGACTGGCAAAGGTGCTGAAAGACCTTCCTGCCGATTACAAATATCGCTCTTTCTTTGTAGATAAATACTTGAAACTCTCTAAAGCCGTAGCTGATACCCAGCAGCCGGAAGGATACTGGACACGCAGTATGATGGATACCGCCCATGCTCCCGGACCGGAAACCAGCGGTACAGCATTCTTTACCTACGGCCTCCTGTGGGGTATAAACAACGGATATCTGGATGAAACGACTTACAAACCCGTAGTAGGCAAAGCATGGAATTACCTGAAAAAGACCGCTTTGCAAAAGAGTGGCAAAGTGGGTTATGTGCAACCCATCGGCGAGAAAGCCATTCCGGGACAAGTGGTAGATGCCGACTCGGAAGCGAATTTCGGTGTGGGTGCATTCCTGTTGGCCGCTTGCGAATACGTGCGCTATCTGGAAACTCCCCGGAACGAAGACCGCGCTTACTGGTGCAATCTGCTTTATAAAATGGCTGCTCCCGTGCTTAGCAATATGGCAGAAGGGAACTTGAAAAAGAATATGTTGGTAGAAGTCAGCCCCAACTGGGACGGACGCAACAAAGGAGTGGCTTACATGGAAACCTTTGGGCGACTGATGGCAGGCGTAGCTCCTTGGCTTACTCTGCCCGATGATAACAGTGAAGAAGGGAAGATGCGCAAACAGCTTCGCGAGTGGGCGCTAAAGAGCTATGCCAATGCAGTAGATCCTCAGAATCCTGATTATTTGTTGTGGAGAGGTCATGGTCAGGCTTTGGTAGATGCTGCTTATGTGGCCGAAAGTTTCCTGCGTGCTTACGATCAGCTTTGGGTTCCGCTGGATGAGACTACCAAGAAGCGATACGTTGAAGAATTTACCCAGTTGCGCCGTGTAGATCCCCCTTATACTAACTGGTTGCTTTTCTCCTCTACCATCGAAAGTTTTCTGGCGAAAGCAGGGGGGGGGGAGTGTGATGAATATCGCATCAATTCTGTTATCCGCAAGGTAGAAGAATGGTATACGGGTGATGGTTGGTATGCGGATGGTCCGTCTTTTGCTTTCGATTATTATAGTAGCTATGTGTTCCATCCCATGTATCTGGAAACTTTGCAAGGAATGAAGGATGCGGGGAAATATACGCGCATTCATTATGGAAAATATTATGATCGTGCGTTGAAGCGTGCCCGGAAGTTCAGTTTGGTGCTGGAACGCTTTATTTCGCCTGAAGGTACTTTCCCGGTATTCGGACGTTCTATACCTTATCGTTTGGCTACCATGCAGCCGTTGGCGTTGATGGCGTGGTATCAGCAGCTTCCTGAGGGAGTGACGAATGGGCAGGTGCGTGCTGCGCTTACATCGGTTATGCACCGTATGTATGATAATACGGAGAATTTTAATGAAGCCGGTTTTCTTACCATCGGCTTTGCAGGCAGACAGCCTAATGTGGCGGATTGGTACACTAACAATGGCAGTCTTTATATGACTTCGTTGGCATTCTTGCCTCTAGGGCTTCCGGCAACGCATCCTTTCTGGACGGATGCTGCCCAGCCTTGTACGCAGGCAAAGGCATGGGGAGGGCAACCTTTTCCGAAAGATCATCACTGGGGGGGGGATGATATACGGACTTGGGATTTGTTCTGATCGTTCACCGTAGGGGCGGATTGAATCCGTCCGAATACATTCACAAATACACCATTCGGATGTTATCGGGCAGATTCAATCTGCCCCTACAGTGGGTGTCAGGCACATTTGTTTGTGGCAGGTGGTTGATGGATGCACTCGGGCGGAAAATATTCCGCCCCTACGGTGGATGTTTCTTTAAAATGTGCTAGCTTTGCATTCATGAAAAAGAAACTTCTTAGCATGAAAAAGAAACTTCTTGCCATGAGAGTGAAAGCTCTCACGATCCTTAGATATGCATTGCCCTTGATATTGCTTCTTTTCATTGTGCTTTGCCGTTTCAATCCTTCTTTGGCAGAAGGATATGCCCGATCTGTTTATCCTGTTTCTTCTGTGATCCTGTCGGCACTATCTTCTGTGTTTCCTTTCTCTTTAGAAGAAATATTGGTCATAGGCATTATCCTGTGGATGATTATTTACCCCATAGTGAAGCGTCGCAAAGGGAAGAAATGGAAAACGATTTTGGGTAGGGAAGTGGAGCTCTTGGTTTGGGTGTACATTTGGTTCTATCTGGGCTGGGGGTTGAACTATTTCCGCTATAATATTTATACCCGTGCACAAGTTCCTCCGGCACAATATGAAGAACAAGCCTTTCTGCAATTTCTGAATGCATATACCGATAGCCTGAATCATTCTTATATCGCCGATATGAACTTGGATGCTAAGAGAATGGATCAGGAGATAAAAGATTTCTATCGTCAAGTACCGAAGACATTCGGGCTGGTAAAACCCAAGGATTATCAGAAACCTAAATTCTTCACATTTACTCCGCTATATTCGGGCGTGGGCGTGTTGGGGTCTATGGGCCCTTTCTTTGCAGAGTCCCAGTTAAACAAGGATCTGCTTCCCACTCAGTTACCTTTTACTTATGCCCATGAATTATCGCATCTGTTGGGTGTCAGCAATGAGGCGGAGGCGAATTATTGGGCTTACCAGGTGTGCATACATTCCGCTTCTCCACAGATGCGTTATAGTGGATATTTCGGTTTATTGCCTTATGTGCTGGTTAATGCTTCTTACTTATTGCCCGAAGATGAGTTTCAAGAGTGGGTAAAGACAATCCGTCCCGAAATAGTAGAGGAATACGAGCAGAAACGTGCTTATTGGAAAGAAAGATACAGCCCGCTGATAGGTGAATTGCAGGACTGTATCTATGATTGGTTTCTGAAAGGGAATCAGATTCCTTCCGGCAAGAAGAATTATGCCGAGGTGATCAGTATTCTTCTTTCCTGTCCGGAGGTTTCTCGCTGATAAGCACCCTATCCCCTTTGTTTTACATAGTCCGAAGGAGCTGTTCCATACTCATCCTTAAAGCATTGGCGAAAATAAGCCACGCTGCTGAACCCTATCATGTAGGCAATTTCGGATATGGTATATTCTCCGGACAGTAACAGTTCCGCTCCCTTGCGCATTTTCACCTTGCGTATAAATTCATTGGCAGACATTTCCGTCAGTCCTTTTATCTTGCGATAAAGGGTGGAGTGGCTCATGCACATTTTGTCGGCAATGAAGGCAATATCCATCTTCTCCATTTCCAGATTGTCTTCTATTATCCGGGTGATCTTCTGCAAGAACTCGTTATCCAGCCTATTCAAAGAATTTACGGCGCTTTCCTGTTTAGGCTGGGTGTCTGCCAATGCCAACTGGGAGGCTATTTTTTTGCGCGTTTCCAGCAAGTTGTTGATGCGGCTGTGCAGCAACTTAGCACTGAATGGCTTCGTCAGGTAAGAGTCGGCACCGGAAGCGTATCCTTCTTCTTTGTCTTGTAGGGAATCTTTGGCAGTGAGCAGGATGACGGGGATATGGCTGGTACGCATATCATCTTTTACCAGTTTGCAGAGTTCGATACCATCCATAATGGGCATCATGATGTCGCTTACAATTACATTGGGGATCTTGCTTTGCGCCAGTTCCCATCCCTCCTTGCCGTCTTTGGCGGTAATCACTTCGTATATATCGGCAAATGAGCTTTTTATATACTCCCGTATGTCGGCGTTATCTTCTACTACCAATACAATGGGGTGCCCGTCTGTGGTGTTGTCTGTTATTGCTCCTTCCTCAGTTTCGGTTGCTTTCTTTCCTGTTTTGCTTTGTGTATGTGCTGCATTGGGATAGGTGTTTTCCGTCAGCAGGCGCAGGGTGAAGGTGGTTCCTACTTCCGGTGTACTTTCTACCTTTAGAATGCCTTCGTGCAGTTCGCTCAGTCCTTTTACCAATGCTAGTCCGATGCCCGAACCCGATGCCTGGAACTTGCTTTCTGCCTGATAGTAGCGGTCGAATATATGTGGAAGCGCTTCCGCATCAATGCCATGACCGGTATCGCTGACGCTGATTTCGGTGTACTTTATCTGTGCTTCTTCTACCGAGCGCAGTGTCAGTGTGATTTCCCCTTCCGAGGTATATTTGGCGGCATTGCTCATCAGATTGTCCAGTATGCTGGTTATCATGTCCGCATCATAGAACAATTCGGTCTCCCGGGTTTCTATGTTGATATGGTATTCTACTTTATTATTAGGATTCAATTCCTTGTAGCGCAATCCTATTTCCTGCACCAGTTGCGACAGGTCGCCTTTTGCCACAGCCAACTTTCTGTTCTGTGTTTCCGTCTTGCGGAATTCCAAAATGCGGTTTATCAAGTTCAACAGGCGGGTGGCGCTATCATGTATGATACTTATTTTGTTGGCATGTTTGGGGGATAGGGTCGTATCGCTCAGCAGATCTTCCAATGGTCCCAGAATTAAGGTAAGCGGAGTGCGTAGCTCGTGGGTGATATTGGTGTAGAAACGCAGGCGCTCGTTGTTCAAGTCCTGTTCATTCTGGCTCTTTTTGCGTTCTACTTCCAGGGAACTTTCCAAATCCAGTTTGCGCTTGTAGAAACGCAGCAAGGCATAGAGTGCAAAGATAAATAGCAATGCATAGAACAGTTTGGCATACCAGGTGAGCCAAAGGGGAGGGTTGATAACTACGGTCAGTGTAGCTGCTTTCTCATCCCATTCCTGGTTGCGGAAACGTGTTTTCACTTTAAATACATACTTTCCGGGAGGGATATTACGGAATATCACTTGGTTATCTCCTTGCGTGCTATACCATGCGTTCTCCAGTCCTTCCAGCATATAGGTAAATTCCAGTTGGGAACTTTGTGTATAGTCCAGCACATTAAAGGAGATTTTGAATGTATTCTGGTCATGGGGCAGTTCCACCTTTCCTTTCGTAGTGGGAATGGGGCGTTCTGTGTCTTTGTTCTCCATTTGTTTGTTGTAGATAAAGAACTGCGTAATGGTGACGGGCGACACATCCCTTGGCGATGACAACTCCCGCGGGTTGAAATAGCAAGCCCCGTTCTGTGAACCGAAATACAATATTCCATCGGGGGAGATACAAGTGGAACCATCCATAAAGTCACCCATAGGCACACCGTCGTGATGATTGTAATTATAGAATTTCTTTGCATTCTCGTCCAGGCGCGAAATGCCGCCGTTGGTACTTATCCAGATATGTCCGTCATGATCCTCTTGTATGGCGCGCACTTGTGTATTCTCCAAACCCTCATTGGCTCCGAATATCTCAAACTTCTCCGGTCGGCTTGTATCCTTAAAGACTGCAATACCTTCGCGTGTTGCCACCCATATGTGCTGACGTGAATCTGTCATCATGTGGTTCACGGCATTGGAGGGGAAGCCATTCTCTGTGGTGAAGTTCAGTATCTGTTTATTGTTCGTATCAAAGACTACAACGCCTTTGCCAAACGTACCTACCCACAATTTGCCGTTTTTATCCCTTAGGATGCCATGTACCATGATGTCGGGCAACTGGTCGTTCAGTTCTTTTTCATAAATCAAGTCTTTTCCGTTAGAGGAGTATATGCCGGTTTGTGTGCCGAGCCATATCTTGCCGTCCGTATCTTCGTAAAAGTAGCATATATCCAGAAAATCCGATTCTTTATCACCAATGCGTGTTATCTTTCCGTCTTTGGGCGTATAAAGCAATACTCCGTTTTTGTATGTCCCCAGCCATAGACGTTGCTTTCTGTCTTGATAAATCACGTTGATATGTGTCTGTGGATGTAATTGGCCTTCATGCAAAGTAAATGTTTTTATTTTTTTTGTCCTTTCTGATATACTCCCAGTTCTCCTTCTCCTCCCAACCATATTTGGTGGTTACTTTCAGCCCATAATCCCCATACCTGCTTATTGTTTATTTTTCCTTGTTTCTCGGTAGTATAAGGTATGGTGCTGAAGATGGGCTGTGCATAACTGATAAAATCAATTCCTTCACGGTAGTTGCCTATCCAGATGTTGCCGAAAGAATCTTGTATAATGCTCCGTGCATTGGGACCTGACAGACCGTGGTTGTCACTGGTCACAGTGATATTGGAGAAAGTGATATTTTCGGGGGTGATAAATGTATTCTCTTGTAGGTTCAGGATGCTTATTCCTCCCATGTTGGTACCAATCCATAAGGTGCCGTCTCTCATTTGTTTGATGTCCAGTACTTGATTGGATAGTAAGGAATGTTCATTCCCATCCATGTGCTTGAAGGTTATAAATTTCTCGGTTTGCGGGTTGAATAGTGCGAGTCCCTTATCTGTTCCTACCCATACGTTTTGGTTCTTGTCTATGCAGAGTGCGCGTACTTCATTGCTGGGGATGCTGTTAGGGTTGTTATTGTCATGTTGATAATTCTTTGTTATGCGGTTTTTTAAAGAAACGATGCTTAATCCTCTGAGGTGATGATCTATATAAAGGTTTCCCTTTCCATCGTCCATTGATACCCAGTTGTTGCCTTCCAGTCCTTGTACGTTTGTAGATGAATAAGGTATGAATTGTTTGGTTTTCCGGTTATAGTAGTCTATTCCGAAATGATAATGCGTTATCCATAGTCCGCTATCTGCTGCGATGGACAAGTAGGTGATATCATTGCTGAGCATATAACTTTCTGAAGGAGTAATGCGGGAAATTGTTTCGGTCTCATAATCAAAATAGCAAAGTCCGTCACGTTGTGTTCCTATCCATACTTTGTCTTCGTAAGGATCTGCGAGTACTGCATTCAACTCATTGCCGCTTAATCCTGAATTGTTTTTGGTATATACGCTGAATTGCCGTCCGTCAAATCGGTTGAGACCGGCTTCGGTTGCTATCCATATGTATCCTTTCCGGTCTTGGGCTACATCAACTACATAGTTGCTGGACATCCCATCTTCTACTCCCAGGCGTTTGATGGTATAAGGTTGTGCTGATACCGATAAGATCGATAATAACCCCATTAATAGTAAATATGTGCTTCTCATAAAATAAGTGGTATTTATCTGTCACAAAATTAGCATAATTCTTTGAAATGGTGTCTTTTGGGGTAAATAAGAATTCGGCAATAAGCTACTAAAAACTCGTTATGAACGATTTTTCTATGTTTGATGAACGGTTTTTATTCATTTAGATTCGGTAACACCTTTTATATTTGCACTGAAAATCTGAATTAACAAAAATTCTCTAATGCTTATGAAGACATAAAGTTAACCAATTTCTTGAAATGAAGATGCTTTATAATAGAAGGATCTTCATCAGATGAGTGAATAATCAATCACCTTATAATAATCTAATAAACAGAAAAACGATGAAATCAAACTCGTTCTTAAGAAATCGAAAGGCACTTACTGCCTTATTGCTCTGCACCGGTTTCGTTGCAACTCAGCCGCTTAGTGTGATGGCTGAAGATGCAGTTACTTCTGTGCAGGCTGTTCAGCAACAGAAACAATCTGTTTCGGGTGTAATCAAAGATCCTGCCGGTGAACCTGTCATAGGTGCCAGTATTCTGGAAAAGGGTACTACGAATGGTACTATTACGGACTTTGACGGTAAATTCACGTTAAATGTAGCTCCGGGAGCAACATTAGTAATCTCTTATATAGGGTATAAGAATCAAGAATTGAAAGTAACTCCGGGTAAATCCTTGAATATAACTTTAGCGGAAGATACCGAAACATTGGATGAAGTTGTAGTAGTGGGTTATGGTGTTCAAAAGAAGTCAGATGTGACAGGTTCTGTAACTTCAGTAGGAAAAGAACGTTTGGGTAAATTACCGGTGACTAATGTATTACAGGCTGTACAAGGTGCAGCAGCAGGTGTTACTATTACTCAGACTTCTTCTATCCCGGGTGATGCTCCTGATGCTTTGGTTCGTGGTCAAAACTCTATTAATGCAAACTCAGGACCGTATATTGTGGTAGATGGTGTACCTATTAGTAAATCGGGTGGTACGTTGAATGATATAAACCCCAATGATATAGAATCAATGGAGATATTGAAAGATGCTTCTGCTACTGCTATCTATGGAACCAATGGTGCTAATGGTGTTATTTTGATTACAACTAAACGCGGAACTTCGGGTAAACCAACCATTCGTTATAATGGATATTTTGGCGTTGAGGATTTTTCTCATAAATTGGATTTCTGTGATGGGACACAAATTACTCAGCGATATAGAGATTATGTAGCCCAGAATCCTGGTGAAACAATGTACAACGATTATGTAAAGAATGCATATGAAGCAGAAAACCAGGCTAATGGAATAGAAAATGACTGGATTGATGCTGTTTCTCAAACAGGTATCATACAAGACCATAATGTCAGTATCGGTGATGGGGCAGATAATGTGAAATATTATGTTTCTGCTGATTATATAAGCCAGAAAGGTGTATTGAAAGGATTTAATTATAAACGTTACTCTATTCGTACAAACATTGATATGAATGTGACTGACTATATGAAAGTAGGAACTAACTCATACATTGTGTCTCATAATCGTGATGGAGGACGTGTAAATTTTCTAATGGCTGAGGCTATGTCTCCTTATGCAAAAATGTATAAAGAAGATGGTAGCTATTGCATTAATCCAATGTATAGTGAGACGTTGTTTACTAATCCGTTGATGTGGACAACTACTAATCCTGAGCGTCGTCAGTGGAACATCAATATTAATGGATATGCTGAAATTGATTTTGGTAAACTGATTACCCCTCTTAAAGGATTATCTTACAAATTCAATGGTGGTTATGTTTATATGCCGAAACGCTATAATAATTATGAAGGGAAGTCTGTGAATAACCAGACCGGTTATGCTGAAATAAAGAATGAAGAAACGCAGAGTTACACTATTGAGAACATTCTTGCATATAATCGCGATTTTGGAAAACATCATTTAGATTTAACAGCTTTATATGCAGCATCTCGTAAGAAGTATCAACGTTCACAAGCGATGGCCAGTAAATTCATTAACGATGACCAGACATGGAATAACATTGGCAGTGCAGAAACTCCAAGTGTAGGTTCATATACCGATCTTTATACCACTGTTTCACAGATGGGACGTGTCAATTATTCTTATGATAGCCGTTATCTTTTCACATTCACAGTTCGTCGTGATGGTTCTTCTGTGTTTGGTGATAACAATAAATTCGGTGTATTCCCTTCAGTTGCTTTAGGTTGGAATATTGCCCGTGAATCATTTATGGAGCCTTCAAGCAATTGGTTGAATACTTTGAAACTCCGTGCATCCTATGGTAAAGCCGGTAATAAGGCCATTGGTGTGTATCAATCACGTGTAAAAATGGATACAGGGATGTTGGCATTAGGTGGTGCTTCAAATGCCGGTTTATGGCCCAATGATTTGATGGGTAATGCTGACCTTACTTGGGAAACGACAAAGAGCTTTAATGTGGGGTTAGACTTTGGATTGTGGAATAACAGACTGACTGGTAATATTGATGTTTATTTCTCTAGGACTAATGATCTGCTACTAAAACGTAACTTGCCCAAGATAAGCGGTTACAATACCGTATATTCAAATATGGGTGAGACAGCCAATAAGGGTATCGAATTAACATTAAATTCACGAAACATTGTTTCGGGTGATTTTACTTGGACCTCCAGTTTAGTATTCTCATGGAATAAGAATGAAATAAAAGACCTCTATGGAGACGGACAAGATGACTTGGGTAACCGTTGGTTTCTTGGACATCCGATAGGTGTGATTTATGACTATACAATGGTTGGTATCTGGCAAGAAGATGAAATAGCACGTGGTGATCATTTGACTTGGGATCCAATTGCCGAAGCTGGTGATGTGAAGCTCGCTGATATTAGTGGACCTGATGGAGTTCCTGATGGAAAAATTGATGACTATGACCGTACAATCAAAGGACAGACCACTCCGAAATGGATTGGTGGTTTGACTAATACCTTTACCTATAAAGATTTTACATTGAGCATCTTTATACAGACTACACAGGGATTGAAGAAGAACAATTCACTGATCGGTATGGCAGGTGATGAAATGGGACGCCGTAATACTACCACTGAAATAGGCTACTGGACTCCGGAAAATAAGAGTAACGAATGGCGTTCATTACGTAAGAACTCAAATAAACATGGTTATGGATTCCCAAGTGATGCCAGCTATACTCGTATTAAAGATATTACATTGAGCTATACTTTCCCGCAGCATCTGATTCAGAAAATGGGTATTGGTGGTTTGCAACTTTATCTAAGCGGACGTAACCTCTTTACGTTTACTGACTGGATTGGTTGGGACCCTGAAGCTCGCCAGGTTGCTCGTGGTAACAGTTCATGGGATGCTACAAGAGGAGAAACTGTATATGATAGCAGCAACTATCCGATGACTAAGAGTTGTGTATTTGGTGTTAACTTAACATTCTAAAAAACGAAGAACTATGAAATTTAAAAATATATTATTAACCACTTTTGCTGCATCTGCACTTGTAATGAGTGGTACATCGTGCAGCGATAGCTTCTTGGATGAGAAGATGTATTCTAGCTATGGTCCGGAAGTAACAGATGTAAATGCAAAGTTAGTAGGTCTGCATCGTCAATATGCAGCTATTTGGGGTATGTCGAGCCAGCAAGGATTTGTAGGATGTTGGCAAGTAGGTACTGATGTTGGTGCCCCCGGTGATACTCAAGGGGTGGAAGTACCTTTCTACAGATATCAAGAACTGAATTCAGAGAATGCCGGTGTGAGTTTTTTGTGGGAGAAACTTTATGAATTGATAAACAGTGCAAACCAAATCATTGCATCTCAAACCGAAGGTGGTGATGCAGCAGCTATGGCAGAAGCTATGCTCTTCCGTGCTTATGCCTACAATATGCTGGTTACTTTTTGGGGAGATGTACCTTTGATTACAGAGTCAACCAGTATTCCCCGTACAGACTATACTCGGGATGCCGTAGCTAAAGTAGATGAGGTTATAGACTCTGACTTAGTTTTTGCTATGGACAACCTTCCGGTAGTAGGTGCAGCTAAGAATGAGAGCCGTATCAATCAGGATATGGCGCGTCAGTTGGCAGGTGAGGCTTATCTTCGTATAGGTATGCGCGATGCTTCTTATTTTAAGAAAGCAGAAGATGCTGTTACTCCTATTATTACTAGTGGCAAATATGAATTGATTTCAGAACGTTATGGTAAATATGCAGCTGAACCGGGTGATTATTATCATGATATGTTTCGGTGGGGTAATCAACGTCGTTCTCAAGGAAATACCGAAGCTATCTGGACCTTTGAGATGGAATATAATCGTGATGTAATTGGGGGTACGATAGACAATCCTCAACAACGCCGTAACTGGGTACCGGCTTTTCATAAGTTAGATGGTATGGTTAATGCCGATTCAATCGGTGGTCGTGGAAATGGACGTTTACGTCTCAGTAACTTTGTGAAATATGGGTTATACGAGAAGGGGGGTATTCGTAATTCAAATTATAATATCCGACGTGTCATGTGGTATAATGCACCTAATTTCTCAAAAGAATTTGGTCTTGATGCTAAAGGCTTTCTGGTAGACAAGGATAAGGGTGTGAAGAATATCACTCTTAAAACCGGTGATCAGGTAATACCTCATGAGGGTGATTCATTGAATGTATTTTATCCTCATCCAACTAAATGGGGAGCTTATGATGAAACAGACGACTTTGGATATGCACTTGTAAAAGACTGGCCGGTGATGCGATTGGGAGAAACTTATTTGCTTCGTGCTGAGGCTCGTTTCCGTCAAGGTAATACACAAGGGGCAGCTGATGACATTAACATATTACGAGATCGTGCCTTTAAGGACTATCGTGCTATAGCTCCAGGAGCTGGAAAAGTTACTGCTGACCAAATAAATATAGATTTCATTCTTGATGAACGTGCCCGGGAATTGATTAGTGAAGAAAACCGTCGTGCTACTTTGGTGCGTACAAATACGTTGGCAGAGCGTATTAAATTGAATGGAGATGTGGAACCTGCTGCTCCAAGCAATAAGGTGATAACAGGATTTGATGCCAGTATCCATACATTGCTTCCAATCCCTTTGACTGAAGTCCAGTTGAATAAAGATGGTGATTTGAAGCAGAATCCGGGATATTGATAGATAGAATTGTTTATGGCAACAAAACATATACAATAGTCCGATTATAGAAGAATAAGAGTATACCGAATGAAAAAGTATGCTCTTGTTTTTTTATATACTATGATAAGTTTTATCTTTGAAAACAATTTATTTATGAACAACATGAAAAACATCCTTTTAGGACTAGGAGACACCTTGTTGCTCCTCTGCGGATGCTCCGGCGAACCGCTAACCCCCATCCGTTCCGGCGAACTGTGGCCGGACAATAACGGTGAACACATCAACGCCCATGGTGGCGGAGTACTCTACCACGACGGAACCTATTATTGGTTTGGCGAAAACAAATGCGACACCACCAGCAGTGCCATGGTAGGCGTAATGTGCTATTCTTCTCAAAATCTTACTGACTGGAAGAACGAAGGCGTGGCACTCCCGGTAGTCGATAATGACAGCAGCGACATTGCCCGCGGCTGCATCTTGGAACGCCCGAAAGTAATCTACAACGCCAAGACCGGAAAATTCGTCATGTGGTTCCATCTGGAACTGAAAGGCAAAGGTTATGCCGCCGCCCATGCCGGAGTTGCCGTCAGCGATACCCCTACAGGGCCTTATCGGTTTATAACTTCGGGACGCGTCAACCCCGGAAAATACCCTGCCGATATGGACGAACAGGCTATTGCCACCTTAGACACCTTGGACGCAACGCATTACGAGAAATGGTGGACTCCCGAATGGCATGATGCCGTAGCCAAAGGCTTGATTGTAAAACGTGACTTTGAAGGCGGACAAATGTCCCGCGATATGACCCTCTATGTGGATGATGACGGTAAAGCCTATCACATCTTCTCCTCAGAAGAAAACCTGACTTTGCAGATTGCCGAACTGAGCGACGATTACCTTTCTCATTCCGGAAAATACGTCCGCGTAGCTCCTGCCGGTCACAATGAAGCCCCTGCTATCTTCAAAAAAGACGGCACTTACTGGATGATCACTTCCGGCTGCACCGGATGGGCGCCGAATGAAGCCCGTATGTTTTCTGCTTCTTCTATCTTGGGACCTTGGACACAGCATCCCAACCCCTGTGTGGGACCGAATGCCGAACTGACTTTCGGAGGACAGAGCACCTATATTCTGACGGTGGATGGCAAGAAAGATGCCTTTATCTTTATGGCAGACATCTGGCGTCCCAAGCATCCCAGTGATGCCCGTTACATTTGGTTACCCATTCAGTTCCGTCAGGAAGGTACTCCTTATGTAGAATGGATGGATAGCTGGACGTTGGATTTCTTTGATAGAGGGGCTACTAATTAGTCAAAAAATAAAAGAAATGATTCATTCACCCTTAATTGACTGATTTCTACTATATATTGACCAATTTCACTCCCATAACTTTCAGGGAAACCTCTTATATTTGCATAGGTAAAAAGGTTAGTTAGGTTTTAGAATAGGTTTAATATACTGTGATAATAGAATTTTAGGTTAGGTTAAGTTAACATTAGATGGAGGCGCATTTCGTGATGAAATGCGCCTTTGCTGTTTTTATATCTATCTTCTTGTAGAAATGATAGCTGATATTCTTATAGTTGCAATTCTGCTAAAATGTGTCCTCTCCAACAAAACTTTATTTTTCATTTTATCTCTCATGCTCTCATCGTTGAGGCCCCAATTCCGATGTGCAAGCCGTTTTAATGATGAGAGCAAGTATGAGAGATAAGCAAAAAGATGAGAGCAATGCTCTCATTCTTCAGTAAATAAGTCCTGTCTTGTACCGAATTGCCCGATATATTTTTTTAAAACGTCTTGAAATGTCCTTCATTTCATCGTATGCTCTTTCATCCTTTGTCTATATGATATTCCATTCACGACCTTTCGAATTTGCTTCACCACAGCTGTGATTAACTCTAATCACAACCGTGACTAAGTCTATTCACAGCTGTGGTTAGAGTTAGTCACAGCTGTGACTAAGCAAATTCGACAGGTTGTGAATGGTATATCGAACTTGTGATTATACAATAAACTAGTGTATTTCCCTGGTAATGGTTGACTGTTTTTTACTTTATCTCTTTATCCAGTTGACTATAAATCTTACTATCCCTATATTCAGTTGACTTGCTTCATTCTTATCCCTATATCGGGTTGACCTTTTTTCCTCCAATCCCTGAATATGGTTTACTTTCATGATTTGAAAGAAGAAAAAGGAGAGAAAAATCCCCTTTTCCCTTCTTTCCAGCCCCTAAGCAGGGCATTCTTGGTCTTTTTCGGTACAAAAGTACATATTTTCTACTCATTTGTATTCAGGCAACAGATGTTTTTCTCTATAGCTGACCCATCTTTTTCTGATGGTTCCGTTTTCCCCTGCCGCTTGTGCAGGCGTCATCATATCCAGACTCATGTGCGGCCGTTCATTGTTATAGAACTCTATTGCAGCTTTCACGACTCTCCTGACCTCCCCGATATCGTGGAAAGTCATTCCTCTCAGCAGCTCACCCTTGATGATTCCATTCACTCTCTCGGCCACCGCATTATCCTTCGGATTCCCCGTCTCTGTCATGCTCACCTGTATCTGCTTCTGCTTCAGGCATGAGATGTATTGGAGGCTTGTATATTGTACTCCACGGTCGGAATGGTGTATCAGTCCTGCCACGGGATTGTCCTTCAGGCGTTCCATTGCCATTTCCAGAGCTTTGACCGTATAGATACTTTCCAAAGTGTCACCGACACAATAACCGATGATTTCTTTAGTATACGCATCTGTTATCAGGGAAAGATAACAAAAGATATAATGTTCGTTATCCGTCCATATTACAATATAGGTTATGTCACTCACCCACAATTGATTGGGACGTTCCACAAGCAGCTTACCGGTCAAGTCCGGATATTTAGGCAGGTTATGTCCGGAATTCGTTGTACGGGGACGGTTGGAACGGTTGCGCAGGGTCAGGCCGTATTTGGAGAGGATGCCACAGAAACGGTCGCGACCGACAGCATACGCCTCACCGAAGGACTGACGGTACATTAGCCATAGCTTTTCACAGCCGATGCCGGGATCCTTTGCATGGACCTGCTTTACATATCCAAGCACAAATTCTTCACGGGCCAGATACTCCAGAGAACGGTCGTCGTACTTGTAGTAGGCTTGCTTTGTCTTACCAAACAGACTGCAGAGCAAGGATACCGGAGTGAGCCTATGCTCTGCACGAAGCCTGTTTACTGTTTGGTGCCAGCTTTTTTCGGATGGGGATGTTGAACATTTCTTCGGCAACATCGATCATCGTGTCATAAGCATGCGCACGGAGCTTTTCACGTTCGAGCTCGCCTTGAAGACGGGCGATCTCACTTTTCAGAGCAGAAATCTCATCGGCAGATTCAACTCCTTGCTTGGGGGATTGACGTTTCATTACTTCGGACATCTCTGGGTTGGACGACTCAAAGTTACGAATCCATCTGTTAAAAGTTGACTGGGGGATGCATTTTTTTACGCAAAAAGCTGATAATTTTTCGCCCGAGCGATAATACTCAGACAATAGCTCAAGGCGATTACTACGAAATACAATGTTCTTCTTTTTCATCTTACGATCTTATTAATATGGTGATTGTGAGTCAACCAATCTCAGGGTAAGACAAGGGATGAAACAGCATTTATATTAGGTAAAGAGAGTTTGTTGACCTGTTGTGCAAAGCAAATATTGCTGATGATACGCATAAAAAGCATCCCAAATGCAGACTTTTGGATGGATGTAGTAAAGTTGTATATCTTTGTTAAGTATCTGTAAATGAATAGAGTATGGATAAATAAGCCAAAAAGAGTGAGGGCACTGCCCTCACTCTTTTTTTTGCCACCACCACTAAATAGTCTCTCATAATGAAGGAGTTAGCTTCATAGTGAGACCGTGAGGGTAGAAGTTGAAGAAAAACTATATACTTTTATCCATTAATCCCAATTAGGATTCTGAACAAGTGAACCTTGTGCCAAGTCTATTTCTTCCAGAGGAATAGCCCATAGATAGTCACGTTTCGGATTGAATTTACGGGTTTCAATAAGGATACTTTCTCCTTGGGCATTTACACCATACACGGGCTTGGTTACATCCTTTTCCGTAGTTTTGTAGCTGCGGGTATCAAAGAGATGAATACCTTCGAATGCAAATTCCAAACGGCGTTCCAGGCGGATGGCATCCCGCATTTCGTCTTTAGACAGACCGGCAGGCAGAGGAGGAAGATCTACACTGGGGCGCTGGCGGATTTGGTTAACGGCGCTATATACTTCACTATCCGGGGCAGAAAGGTTTTCGTTACGTGCTTCGGCATAAGTCAGCAATACTTCTGCATAACGGATATAAATGAAATTAGTCCAGTCATAGTTATTGATACCGTCATTGTCTGGATTGATGTATTTCTTCATGGAGTATCCGGTACGGGTATGGCTGCCATCACCCATATTTTTCAGATCGAAGGTTTTACCTGCTATCTGCGAACCATTCCACAATACTGAGAAGCCCAGACGGGGATCTCGGTCGGCAAACGGATCAGCGGGATTATAATAAGGAGATTCCTTGATGGATTTACCATCTCTACAAGGGTAAGAATCTATTAAATCCTGAGTGGGTGACAATGCTTCCCAACCACCCATGATGACGGGAGCAAAGAACTGTCCGATGTAACTACCCTCATTCGAATTCTTTGGATTTTCAATATATTCGCGGTCAAAGATGATTTCATTGCACAGTTCTCCTACCGGTTGAAATAAGTCTCCATAGTTATCATACAAACCATATACACCCATATCCATCACTTTACGCGCAGCTGTTTCTGCTACATCATATTTGTGTGCATAAAATGCCAGTCTGGCTTTCAGTGCATAGCAGGCACCGGCGCTGGGTTTGCCGTGGTCGCTACTGGTACGAATATTGGGCAAGTTGGGAGCAGTTTTATCCAGCAAGCCTATGATGTAATTATAGGTGTCCTCTTCCGAACTGCGGGCAGGTATTTTCTCATTCAATTCCAAAGGATGGTCTAGGATAGGAACGCCGCCCATGTATTTTAATAGGTTGGCATATGAGAATGCTTCCAGGAATTGTACTTCGGCCGTCAACTGCGCTCTTTCGCTTTCATCCATCGGCACTTCGCCAATATGCTGGTAGAACACCAGGCAACGGCGGATTCCGTCGTAAGCAGTAGACCATACTTGCAAGAAGTGTGGATTGTTGGATGTTGCTGTACCGGCGGATAATTGTCCTTGTTCGGCTGTTACGTGTACCGGGATGGCATTGTCTGTGTAACAATCGGTCATAATGGTGTGGTTCTCCGGTTCTATTAAATAAAGGTAGATGCCGGTGGCAAATTTTTGGGCATCTTCTGCATTTTTCCAGAAAGATGCGTCAGACAGTTGGTCGGTAGGATATCTGTCCAGGAAACTGTCATTGCAGGAGCTTAGACCAAGCCCGCATGCTAATATTAATCCGATAAAGTTATATTTTAGTCTCATAGTTATCAGTTGTTTAGAATGTTACGTTTACACCGAATGAATAATTTCGTGTCAAGGGGTAATAGTTACCGCTAATAGCTTCAGGATCAACTCCATCGAATCCTGAAATCATAAAGAGATTGTCGATACTGCAATAAACTCTCAGGCGGCTGATTCCGTACTTGGAGATCAGTTGCTTAGGCAGGCTGTAGCCTACTTGCAGATTCCTCAGCTTGGCGTAAGAGGCATCTTGCATCCAGAAGCTGGAGGTAACACGGTTTTTGGAGTCACTCATAGACAGTCTTGGATAAGAGGCATTGGGATTGTCCGGAGTCCAACGGTCCAAATGTTGTTCTGTCACCTTGCCGCCATTATAGAATGCGTATCTGATTTCGGCTACCGGAGCACTTTTTACATCGGCAGCTCCTTGCAACAAGGCGCCGAGGTCAAAGTCTTTGTATTGTAAAGAGAGATTCAGACCAAAATTGATTTTTGGGAAATAAAAACCTAATACCTGACGGTCTCTGCTATCAATAACTTTGTCACCGTTCAAGTCGCGGTACTTCAAGTCGCCCGGAACCGGAGTTCCCATGGTCTGTGTGGGATGGTTCTTTATTTCTTCTTCATTCTGGAAGATTCCATCGCATACATATCCATAGTAAGTCCACAATGGGTCGCCTACTGATTGTCCCGGAGTGTCGCCGCCTTTCAAGTCTATAATCTTGGTGGTTACGTAGCTGAAGTTAGCGGTAACAGAATAGTTCCAGTCCTTATTGATACGGTTGTTGTGTCCTAGCTGTAGTTCTATACCGGTATTGCGTACCACTCCGGCATTTTGCAGTGGTGCGCTTACGCCTAAGGTATTGGGAACAGGAAGTTGCAACAAAATGTCGCGTGTCTCTTTACGGAACCAGTCGGCTGAGAAGGTCAACCTATTGCCAAAGAATGCTGCATCTGCACCCACATTCCATTGGTCTGTCTTTTCCCAGGTGATAGCTTGGTTTGCCATCGGGCTGGAAATAGAGATACCCGGAGTTAATTGGTTGCCAAAGTTGTAGTCATAACCGAATACATATGTATTTTGATAAGGATAATAGTTGCTGCTGCCGTCTGAATTGACAGTTTCCTGATTACCCAGTAAGCCCCATGATGCACGTAGCTTCAGATTGTCTACCCATTTGGCTTTGAAAAAGTCTTCTTCTGAGATTCTCCATCCGATGGAGAATGAAGGGAATGCGCCGAAACGGTTGTCTTTCGGGAAGCGTGAAGTACCGTCATAACGCAGGTTGGCTTCGAACAGATAACGGTCATCATAGGCATAGTTCACACGGCCGAATACAGAACGTAGTGCATATTCTATTTCGGTTCCGTAAGTACTTTGGCCTGTTACTTCACCGGCGTTAATTTGTCCCAGCGAATTGGAATTTGGCAGATTCTTGCGGTAAGCTTGCAGATAACGGGTTTGTTTGTAAATTTGTGAATAACCTACCATAGCGCCAATGGTATGTTTGCCGAATGTTTTGTTATAATCCAAATAGGCTTGGAGATTCAGTTCCAGGCTTTTGATATCATATTCTTTTATAGAATTAGTGGTTTGTTTCACCGGAGTATCTGAACCTGCCTGATAGAATGTCATAGTATTGGTGTGGGTAGGGTTATCGGTCAGGTTGAAAATCGTAGCGGCAATACCTCTCAGTTTTAGTCCGTCTACAATGTTCAGTTCCATTCCTGCGTTACCTTGGAAGTTGCTGCGGGTTTCTTTGTAAGTGCCACCTTCGCGTGCATATGCTACGGAGTTATGTTCATTCTTGAATAAAGTATAATTCCCGTTGCTCAACTGGATAGGAGTAACCGGAGTTTCGCGGAATGCATAGTGCATCAGGTTACTGATACCGGCGGCAGGTGCAGTCATATTGCTGCGATATACAGCCATATTGGTTGTCAGTTTCAGGCGCTTGTTGATTTGTGCGTCAATATTGGCGCGTACACTGAATTTATTATAATTGGTATTTTCTATCAGACCGTCCTTGTCGTGATAGTTAAAAGCCAATGAGTAAGTTACCTTGTCTCCGCCTCCCTTTATGCTGAGGTGGTGATTATTGAACAAACCGTTTTCACTTAGTAAAGTTCCCAACCAATCCGAATTGGGATAATAATCAGGATCACTTCCATCTTTGAATTTTCCCAGGGCGGTATCGTCATACGGAGCTTTTAGTCCATCATTGGTGTAGGCTTCGTTCATTAATACGGCATAATTATAAGAATCCAGATACTTAGGCATACGTGAAGCGCTTTGCCAACCTACATATCCGTCATATGATACAATGGCACGTCCTTTACTGCCTTTCTTTGTCGTTATAAGGATTACACCATTGGCGGCACGTACACCATAGATAGCAGATGCTGCTGCATCTTTTAATATAGAAATATTTTCTATATCATTAGGGTCTACACTGCTCATCGTTGACTCTACACCGTCTATTACCACCATGGCGCTGGCATCTCCCATCGTACCCAGACCGCGTACGCGTAATACTCCGGCATCGGCTCCCGGCTGGCCTGTGTTTTGGATGACAGTAACACCCGGCATTTGTCCGGCCAGCATATTGGTGACATTGGCACTGGTACGGTTTGCCAGTTTCTCGGCAGAGATTGTAGCTACGGATCCTGTCAGGTTTACTTTCTTTTGTGTACCATAACCTACAACAACTACTTCGTCCAAAGCTTCCGTGTCTTCTTTCAAAGTGATGTTGTAATTGTTATTACCACCGATAGTGATCACTAGGTCGTTGTAGCCGATATACGAAATCTTCAGTTTTGCACCGGCTGGTACATTTAGGGTAAATTTACCATCGGTATCTGTGATAGTACCATTGGTCGTTCCTACTTGCAGTACATTGGCGCCAATAACAGGTGTGCCGGTACCATCCACTACGGTTCCGGTGATTTGTTTAGCACTTTGTTGTACGATTGCAGTTGTTTGTGACGCCCACAAGGGCATGGGTAATGCCATTCCGGCAAATAGTGAAAGGCATGCATAAAAAGAAGCTTTCTTCAGCATTGCATGTGATCTTTCGCAGTTTCCCCTTTGTTTCTCGTAGAATTTCATAAGGTTCATAAGGTTTAATTTAGTAAAAGGCTTGATTTAAAATCCTCTCTTTTCTTTCAGATTGTTGCAAATGTATCATTTAAATTTTATATTAGATTAATATGTAGCACTGTTTTTTATTATAAAACTTAATAAAGGGTAAGTAATGCTGTTATCATATTGCTAGATTAATTCGATATGTGTTGCTCTTTTGCGCCTTATTATTTGCCGAAAGTCTCTACTTGTATGCAAATCCTAAGTAAAATGTGTTTTTTAGCTGGAAAGTTAAAAGTGAAATCTACCATGAGATTACATTGTTATGCTGCGCTTATATGGGATTCATGGAGCTGCGTAGAAAGTTACCACAGATTGAGATTAAACATACAGATAGTCTTTGAAAATTAGTGTGGTCTGTGGTAACTTACGTTGCTTCTCTTTTTATAATGCTTCCTTTTCTTTTGTATATCGCCGAATAATTCCTAATATCTCCAATCCGTATTTTTCCACCCCTTTACGTCCGAAATAAGGAACGGCCTCCAATGCTTCTGCACTGTCGGGCAATAGATTGACCATTCCCAAGAGTGCTTTTTGTTGCATGATGACATAAGCCGGCATACTTGTTTCTTTTGCTTTTGCTCCGCGCCATTCGGTGAGCCTCTTATAAAGTTCCGGATGTAGAATGTCAGTCGGCACTTCCACTTTCTTTCGTTCTCTGGGGGCGCGCTCCCTTTTCTCTTTGGGCTTGGTGCCTGTAGGGGAGGGCTCATCTTCACTCAACATGATATATGCCTTTTTCTTTAAGTACTCATTGATGTGGAAACCGCTTTCTTCTACATATTCCAATAGTTGGAGTTTCTGCGTCGAGGCATCCCAAAAGTTCTCCAAAGTGGTGTTGGCTTTCTTTCTGAGTTCTTTATTGTCGGTAGGCAGGTTGGTTGCTTCTGCCAGTTTCAGGAATGGGCGCAAGTTCTGTTCAAAATAGGTAGCCCCTTTGATGATACGTGCCTGCAAGTCGGTATTTGTGTCATAGTCGGGGAACTGTACCACCAAGCGTTCATATTGTTTATGAAAACGATAGGAAACATCGACTACTTCTGTTGTAAACAGCTGGATTTGTTTCTTGTATTCTGCCAGAAGTTGAGGGTAGAGCTTGTAGAAATGCTCATCAATCAGTCGCACTTGCTCGTTGAAGTAGCGGGCGATGAGGGAGAAATCGAACAGTTCGCTTAGTAAGTTCAGAAAGTAGATTTGTTGCAGGATACTAACTTGTTTCTCGTTGGGTACATGACTTTCTATGTATTGGTTATACTCATCTACCGTGCTGTCGCTGATAATGGCATTGACGGCAAGCGGAGAACTAAGTACCATTCCCTCCAGGGTCTTGCAACGTCTCAGTGCCACGTATGCCTGCCCGTGGGCAAAGGCGGAATGGGCATCTATGATGGCGTGTTCAAAAGTCAATCCCTGGCTTTTGTGAATGGTGATGGCCCATGCCAGCTTTACGGGGTATTGTTTGAAAGTTCCTTCTATTTCTTCCGTTATTTCTTTGGTCTCTTCATTCAGCACGTATTTGCTGTTACTCCATTCTTCGGGGAATACTGCTATATTTTCGTCACTTTCCTTGGTACGGACTGTGAAGCCGGTGGCGTCTATGGAATGAATTTCACCGATCATTCCGTTATAATAACGCTTTTCGGGTGAGGGATCATTCTTTACGAACATGATTTGCACTCCTTTCTTCAAGGTCAGTGTTTCTTCTGTGGGATAGGAGTATTCGGGGAAATTTCCCACTATCTCGGCTGTATAGTTGAAAGTACGCTCCTTTATCAAGGAAAGCTCGTGGTCATTGATCTGCTGTGCCTGATAGTTGTGCGTGGTGAGGCGGATGTATCTTTCCTCTTTTGAAGGCTGAAAATTGGGGATATACCTTCGATTCAGCTCAGTCAATGTTTGTGCATCGGCTTTGTTTTCGCGCACCTTATTTAATAAGGAAAGAAAGTAAGGGTCACTTTGGCGATAGACTTGTTTCAGTTCTATGGTGACATAGAAAGTTTCTTTCAAGGCACGGCTGCCGAAGAAATAAGAGGTCTCGTAATAGTGGCTCAGCATTTTCCATTCATCCTCTTTTACTACGGGGCTAACTGTTGCAGGTCGCCTATCATCAGCAGTTGCACGCCTCCAAAGGGTTTGTATCGGTCCCGGTATCGGCGGAGCACGGAGTCGATAGCATCCAGAAGGTCTGCCCTTACCATACTTATTTCGTCAATGACCAGCAAGTCCATGCTGCGGATGATGTTAATCTTTTCTTTGCTGAATCGAAAATGCTTTTGTTCGGCATTGAAGGTGGTATCGGGGATGAAGGGGGCAAATGGCAACTGGAAAAAGGAATGTATGGTGACACCTCTCGCATTGATGGCGGCTATTCCCGTAGGGGCTACTACGACAGTACGTTTGGGAGATTGCTTTTTCAGATTGCGCAGGAAGGTGGTTTTTCCGGTTCCTGCTTTTCCTGTGAGAAAGAGATGGGTGCCGGTATTCTCTATTATTTGCCAGGCACGCTGTAGTTCTGGGTTGTTCATTAATTGTTCTAATGTTAGTCTGTGGAGAGCAAAGGTACTGCTTTTATCGGGGCAGGGAAACTTTTGACCGAAAAAAGTCCCCCTTTTGAAAGATTTATATACCTAAAGATCGGATGCTATTCTTTATCTTTGCATCAAACATATTTAGAACTAGTAACATGAAAAACAAATTTCTTATTTCCCTATTGACTTGTTTGCTACCTTTGTGGGTGGGAGCACAACAGGCAACTTCTGACAATAACAATGTAGCTGAAAAAGATTATGTAGCCTATCTCTTTACATACTTCACCGGGAACCATATCAGTGAAGAAGCTGTGTGCTATGCTGTAAGCATGGACGGATACAGTTATTGGGCATTGAATGACAACAAGCCGGTTATTGATTCCAAGATAATAAGTTCTACGGGTGGCGTACGCGATCCGCATATCCTGCGTTGCGAAGATGGAAAGACATTCTATATGGTCGTTACCGATATGGTATCGGGCAATGGATGGGATTCCAATCGTGCTATGGTATTACTGAAATCTACGGACCTGGTGAACTGGAGTCATTCCATTATCAATATGCAGAAACGCTATACCGGACAGGAGAAGTTGAAACGTGTATGGGCTCCGCAAACCATCTTTGATCCGGAAGCCGGAAAATATATGGTTTACTGGTCTATGAAGTACGGCGACAGTGCGGACGTAATTTATTACGCATACGCCAACGCGGACTTTACCGACTTGGAAGGCGAACCGAAACCGCTTTTCATTCCTGAAAACAAAAAGTCGTGCATTGATGGCGATATTGTTTATAAAGATGGTATCTTCCACCTCTTTTATAAGACGGAAGGACACGGAAACGGCATTAAGGTTGCTACCACCCGTTCGCTCACTTCGGGAGAATGGACAGAACAACCCGATTACAAACAGCAGACTACTGATGCCGTAGAGGGTGCGGGTACGTTCAAACTGATTGGTCAGGACAAGTACATTCTGATGTACGATGTATATACGAAAGGCAGATACCAATTTACCGAAACCACTGATCTGAAGAATTTCAAGTCGATAGACAGCGAAGTGAAGATGAATTTCCATCCGCGTCATGGAACGATTATTCCCATTACCCGTGGCGAGCTGAAACGTATTACCGACCAATGGCCTTCAAAGGAAATGGGAGATATTAAAGTTCCCAATAACCCCCATACTCCCCGGTTTTCATGCCGATCCCGAAATCTTGTATTCCCATCAGACCAAGAAGTATTATATCTACTCTACCACCGACGGTCAGCCGGGTTGGGGAGGATGGTATTTCACTGTTTTCTCATCGGATAATTTGAAAGACTGGAAAGATGAGGGTGTGATGCTTGATCTGAAATCCGATCAGGTTGCTTGGGCGAATGGTAACGCATGGGCGCCGTGCATCGAGGAAAAGCTGGTGGATGGAAAATACAAGTATTTCTTCTATTTCAGCGGGAATCCTGCTGCCGGTGGCGGCAAGCAGATTGGTGTAGCGATAGCTGATTCTCCTACCGGTCCTTTCAAGGATTTGGGACATCCTGTCATAACAAGCTCTCCCGTAGGGCATGGGCAGCAGATTGATGTGGATGTATTCACTGATCCTGTATCAGGCAAACCTTACCTGTATTGGGGCAATGGCTATATGGCAGGAGCGGAACTGAATGATGATATGGTTTTTATCAAAGAAAATACCATTACGGTGATGACTCCGAAAGGGGGAAGCTTGAAGGATTATGCTTATCGTGAAGCGCCATACGTGTTTTATCGCAACGGATTGTATTACTTTATGTGGTCGGTAGATGATACCGGTTCACCTAATTATCATGTGGCATACGGCACTTCCAAGTCGCCGTTGGGACCTATCAAGGTGGCGAAGAAACCGATAGTGTTGATTCAAGATCCTGCAAAAGAAATCTACGGTCCTGCACATAATTCAGTATTACAGGTTCCGGGTACGGATGAGTGGTATATCGTTTATCATCGTATCAATAAGAATTTTATAGAACGCGAAAAAGGTCCGGGCGTGCATCGCGAGGTATGTATAGACCGGATGGAATTTAATGCGGACGGAACAATAAAAAAGGTTGTTCCCACACTGTAAGATCCGCCCCTACGACGAATCAATAACAAGAAACACCATGAAAAAGATTTTCTTATCCTTAGCAATTACTTCCCTGTTGGCAGCAGGACAACCCCTCTCTGCCGCAGTGGAAAAAGTATATAATGAACCCGATTCAGTCTACATCTTCTCCTATGCCCAAGCCAATGACGAGGGACGTAGCGGATTGAGATTTGCCTGGAGTCCCGATGGAAACAAATGGCTGAGCGTTGCCGACGGTTTCGGCTACATAAAATGCGATTACGGCCGTTGGGGTTCACAAAAACGAATGATCAACCCTATTCTGTCTAAAGGCAAAGATGGCATATGGCATTGTCTGTGGCAACTGAATGAAACAGGAAAAGAACTGGGCCATGCTTCCTCAGCCGATCTGCTGAAATGGAAACCTCAGACATACTTTGAGAAAGACGGCCGGCAACCGCAATTCATGGAGGCATTCACTCCGGCATCCGGCATCCCGAAAACGATCTTCTTGCAAAAAGACACCTTGAACGGATATATGCAAAAAGTTCTCTATACGGAAGTAGAGCAACTGATCCGCTTTGCCGAACATAAGAAATATCGCGATATTCAGAATGATGAGCGCACCGAACAAGACGCTGTCCGTTTTGCCGGATTAAAACCGGTCACTGCCACCATTAAGGTAGAAGCAGAACAGACTAAACCCATCAGCGAGCACCTGATAGGTATTTTCTTTGAAGATATAAACTATGCTGCCGATGGCGGACTATATGCGGAATTGGTTCAAAACCGTGACTTTGAATATTCTGCCAAAGACGGTGCCAGAGATAAGAACTGGAATAGCACGTATGCGTGGAGCATACAGGGAAATAATGCGGCATTGTCCATCAGCACAGACAATCCGATTCACCCTAACAATGCCCATTATGCAGTGTTGACTGTTCAGCAACCGGGTGCTGCTTTGGTGAATAGTGGCTTTGACGGCATTGCGGTGAAACAGGGAGAGAAATATGATTTCTCCATATTTTCCAAAGTCTTGGATCAAACAAAAGGTGGGAAAATAAGGATCAGCCTGGTAACAAAAGAAGGTAAAGAGGTTGCACAAGCTGCACTACAAGTTTCATCGAAGGACTGGAAGAAACAGAAGGCCGTCTTGACGGCAACGGCAGATGCTGCGGATGCAGTGTTATCCATCAGTCCACAGGCACCCGGAAAGTATGCTTTCGATATGGTTTCCCTTTTCCCGCAGAACACATTCAAGGGTAGAAAGAATGGACTTCGTGCCGATTTGGCACAGACGCTTGCCGATCTTCATCCTCGTTTTGTCCGTTTCCCCGGCGGATGTGTGGCGCATGGCGATGGTGTAGATAATATTTATGACTGGAAAGGTTCTATCGGAGCATTGGAAGCGCGCAAACCTTTGCGCAATTTGTGGGGGTATCATCAAACGCGTGGTTTGGGATATCATGAATATTTCCTGTTCTGCGAAGACATGGGCGCTGAACCTGTTCCGGTAGTGGCGGCAGGTGTGCCTTGCCAAAATTCGGGTACTTGCAGCCATCATTCTAAAGGCGAATTGGGTTGTGGAGGACAGCAGGGGGGCATCCCGATGGAAGAAATGCCGCAGTACGTGCAGGATATTCTGGACTTGATAGAGTATGCCAATGGAGATGCAAAGAAGACCGTATGGGGTAGGAAGCGTGCGGAAGCGGGACATCCCAAACCGTTTAATCTGAAATACATCGGCATTGGTAATGAGGATTTGATTACAGATATATTCAAAGAACGTTTTACCATGATATTCAATGCGGTGAAGGCTCAGTATCCCGAAGTAACGGTGATTGGAACGGTAGGTCCGTTCTATGAAGGAACCGATTACGAGGAGGGTTGGGAATTTGCAACCCAGATGGGGATTCCGATGGTGGACGAACATTATTATAATACTCCGGGATGGTTTATCAATAATCAGGAGTTTTATGATCGCTATGATCGTCATAAATCCAAAGTCTATTTGGGAGAATATGCAGCGCATTTGCCGGGACGTCCTAACAATGTGGAAACAGCGCTGGCTGAGGCTTTATACCTTACAGCGGTAGAGCGCAATGCGGATGTAGTAACCATGACTTCATACGCTCCACTCTTGGCAAAAGAAGGTCATACGCAATGGAATCCCGATTTGATTTATTTTAATAATACCGAGGTAAAACCTACGGTGGGTTGCTATGCGCAACAAATGTACGGACAGAATGCGGGGAATGAGTATATTGCTTCTTCCGTATCTTTAGATAATACACAGGATGCTGTGACGAAACGGGTTGCCGTATCAGTAGTTCGTGATGGCAAGACAGGAGATATGATCGTGAAATTGGTGAACTTACTTCCGGTAGGAGTGAATGCGAATGTGGAACTTCCGTCATTGGAAGGTATGAATACCACAGCCATGAAAACGGTATTGACAGGTAAGCCGACGGACAAGCAGGCACGTCCCGTATCGGGTACGATAGAGGTGGGCGAGAAATTTGCACACGAGTTGCCGGCATATTCATTTACTGTGATTAGAATAAAAAAGAATATAGATAGTCGAAGGTAACTTTATCCTCTCTTGAAAGCTACTCTTTCTACACATTGTTTTCCGTAGGGGCAGACTCATGTGTCTGCCCGAAAATAGTTCACTTTATGCTTTTGGGCGGACACACGGGTCCGCCCCTACGGGTGGATAACAGCATTACGGGAAATGTTAACGAGATGTGTGGAAAGAGTAGCTTTCAAGAGAGGATGAAATTACCTTCGACTATAGTTACGACAAAAAGTGCAATCATTAAATATAAAAAATAAACCATGAAGAATTTACTGACTTTATTGCTAGCCCTCTTTCTGCTAGCTGGTTGTGCCGGCAATAAACCCGGTACATTCGAAGCGGGTAAGAACACTTTTCTGCTGAATGGAAAACCATTCGTCATAAAAGCGGCAGAAATCCATTATCCGCGCATCCCCCGCGAATACTGGGAACACCGCATCGAAATGTGTAAGGCATTAGGGATGAACACCCTCTGCCTATATGTATTTTGGAACTTGCACGAAGAAACTCCCGGTAACTATGACTTTACAGGAAACAAAGACATCGCCGCTTTCTGCAAACTAGCCCAGAAACACGGCATGTACGTCATTGTCCGCCCCGGTCTATATGTTTGTGCAGAGTGGGAAATGGGTGGCCTGCCTTGGTGGCTGTTAAAGAACGACAGCGTACAACTACGCACCCTCGATCCTTTCTATATGCACCACGTAGGAGCCTTTATGCACGAAGTGGGCAAACAACTGGAAGATTTGCAAATCACCCGTGGTGGCAATATCATCATGGTACAGGTAGAAAATGAGTACGGATCGTATGGCACAGACAAACCCTATGTATCTGCCATCCGCGACACCGTCCGCGCAGCAGGTTTCACCGAAGTGCCTTTATTCCAATGCGACTGGAGTTCCAATTTCCTAAACAACGGTTTGGACGACCTGCTTTGGACTGTAAACTTCGGTACAGGCGCCGACATAGACAAGCAATTTGCCAAACTGAAAGAAGTCCGTCCTGACGCGCCACTGATGTGTAGCGAATTTTGGAGTGGATGGTTTGACCACTGGGGACGTAAGCACGAAACCCGTGACGGTCAAATCATGGTAGACGGCTTGAAAGAAATGATGGACAAAGGAATCTCCTTCAGCCTCTACATGGCTCACGGAGGAACCACCTTCGGCTGGTGGGGCGGAGCGAACAACCCGGCTTACTCCGCCATGTGCAGTAGCTATGACTATGATGTCCCCATTAGCGAAGCAGGCTGGACTACCGATAAGTATTTCGCCCTTCGCGATATGCTGAAGAATTATATGGATGAAGGCACAACCCTTCCCGAAGTGCCCGAGGCATTGCCCGTAATGGAAGCGCCTGCCATCCGGTTTACACAGATTGCCCCACTTATCAACAACCTGCCCGAACCGAAGCAGATGGAGGCTATCCAGCCGATGGAGAAGTTTGACCAAGGTTGGGGAACAATCCTTTACCGCACTAACCTGCCGAAAGATGTAAAAGCAGGAACGGTCCTGAGAATCACTGAACAGCATGACTGGACGCAAGTCTTTGCCGATGGTAAGTTATTGGGTCGCCTCGACCGCCGTGCCGGAGAGCAAGAACTGATATTACCAGTCTTGAAAGCCGGTACGGAACTAGACCTGTTGGTAGAAGCCATGGGACGTGTGAACTTCGACAAATCCATCCACGACCGCAAGGGAATTACCGAAAAAGTGGAACTGATAAGCGGTAAAGATGCCGAAACCCTGAAAGGATGGACTGTTTACAACTTCCCCGTAAATTATGAGTTTGTATCCGATAAAAACTTTCAGGACATGAATTCTTCTGCCGCTTGCGGAATAGAGCAGACCGATGAAACAGTTCCCGCTTACTATCGTGCCACTTTCACCTTGGATAAAGTGGCTGATACCTTCCTGAACATGGAAACATGGGGCAAAGGCATGGTATGGGTAAACGGTCATGCCATGGGACGTTTCTGGGAGATCGGCCCTCAGCAAACTCTTTTCATGCCGGGCTGCTGGTTGAAGAAAGGAGTAAACGAAATTATTGTCCTTGACTTGAAAGGGCCGGAAGATGCAACCATAGTAGGTTTGAATAAACCTATCCTGGATATGCTTCGCGTAGCTGTTCCCGAAACGCATCGCAAGCAGGGACAGACTATCAAACTGAACAAGGAAACACCTATAGCCACCGGTACTTTCAAAGCAGGCAACGGCTGGCAAGAAGTGAAAGTGCCTGCAACCCAAGGGCGTTATTTCTGTCTGGAAGGTTTGTCTTCGTTTGATAACACTAACGTTGCCGCTATCGCCGAGTTCGATGTATTGGATGAGAAAGGGCAGAAAATTTCCCGCGAGCAGTGGAATATTGTGTATGCCGACAGCGAAGAAACCCGTAGCGGCAACCGTACTGCCGACAAGATTTACGATCTTCAGGAAAGTACTTTCTGGCAGACGGTAGACAATACGGCTTATCCGCATCAGGTGGTGATAGGCTTGGGCAAGGAATACACAGTGACCGGTTTCCGCATACTGCCGCGTGCCGAACAAGGTGCGCCGGGAATGATAAAGGATTATAAGGTATATGTAAAAGCTAATAATTTTGATTATTAAAATATTGATGCTTATACTTATGAATTTATTAAAGACGATTTTATCAACTTCCGCCTTTGCCATTGCCTCAATGGCTATCCATGCCCAGTTGCCGGCAAAGGTAGAAAGTTTTCCGGTCAGCAAGGTACGTTTGACCGCCAGTCCGTTTAAACATGCCGAAGATATGGATATCCGTTATCTGTTAGGATTGGATCCGGATCGTCTGCTGGCTCCTTATCTGAAGGAAGCGGGACTGACACCCAAAGCAGAAAATTATACAAACTGGGAGAATACCGGACTGGATGGGCACATCGGCGGACATTACTTGTCGGCACTGTCCTATATGTATGCAGCTACAGGCAATACGGAGATTAAGGCTCGTTTGGATTATATGTTGAGTGAATTAAAGCGTTGCCAGGATGCCGCAGGAGACGGTTATCTGAGTGGAGTTCCCCATGGGCGGAAAATATGGAAAGAGATAGAAGATGGAAACATTCAGGCATCAGGCTTCGGACTGAATGGCGGTTGGGTTCCTCTTTACAATATTCATAAGATTTATGCCGGGCTTCGTGATGCTTATCTTCAGACAGATAGTCAAGAGGCTAAAGAAATGTTGGTAAAACTGACAGACTGGATGATTCGCCTGGTTTCAAAGTTGAGTGATGAACAAATACAGGATATGCTTCGTAGCGAACATGGAGGACTGAATGAAACTTTTGCCGATGTTGCCGCTATTACAGGAGATAAACGTTATTTAAAGCTGGCGCACCGGTTCTCTCATCAACTTGTTTTGCAGCCTTTATTACAGCATGAAGATAAATTGACCGGTATGCACGCCAATACCCAGATTCCAAAAGTAATCGGGTTCAAGCGCATAGCCGATATAGAAGGAAATCGGGATTGGAGTGAAGCTGCCCGATACTTTTGGGAGACAGTGGTGAAGCATCGCAGCATCACCATCGGAGGCAACAGTGTACGTGAGCATTTCCACCCGGCAGATGATTTCAGCAGTATGCTGACTAGTGAACAAGGTCCGGAAACTTGCAACACTTATAATATGCTCCGCCTGACAAAGATGCTGTATGAAACCAGTGCGGATGCTTCCTACATGGATTATTACGAGCGTGCGCTTTATAATCATATTCTTTCTACCCAAGATCCTGTGCAGGGGGGCTTTGTCTATTTCACCCCAATGCGTGCCGGTCATTACAGGGTATATTCGCAGCCTCAGACCAGCTTTTGGTGTTGTGTAGGTTCGGGAATGGAGAATCACGCCCGTTATGGTGAGATGATTTATGGGCATAAAGATAATAATCTGTATGTCAACCTTTTCATTCCTTCTACCTTGCAGTGGGGAGAGATAAATATAGAACAACAAACGGCTTTTCCTGAAGAAGAAGGGACAACTATCCTTGTTTCTCCGCAGAAAGGAAAGACTCCGTTTACCATAAACTTCCGTCTACCCGAATGGGCAAAGCAGGAAGAAATAAGTTTATCTATCAATGGTGAACCGCAAAAAGTCGCGGTAAATGAGGGGTATGTTATTGTGAATCGTGCATGGTCTATGGGCGATAAAGTACATTTGGAATTGCCGATGCATCTCCGTGCCGTATCCTTGCCTGATGGTTCTTCCAATTACTCTTTATTATATGGCCCTATCGTATTGGCAGCCCCGATGGGGAAACAAAATCAAGATGGGTTATTTGCCGATGACAGTCGTGGCGGGCATATAGCCAATGGTCCACGTTTACCTTTGCAAGATATGCCGGTGATAGTAGGTGACAAGGACGATATTTTGTCACACCTTAAAAAGATGGAAGATAAGCCACTTACTTTTACCTTGTCAGGAGTTTATCCTCAAAAATATGAAGGAATGATGCTCGAACCGTTTTTCCGTTTGTATGAATGTCGTTATATGGTGTATTGGGCGGTATTGTCTGCACAGGAATTGCAGGCGCGTCAGGAGCAACTGGCAAAAGAAGAAAAGGAGCGTGCAGCTTTGGATGCGGTCACTGCCGATAAGGTGATTTGCGGAGAACAGCAGCCGGAAAGTGATCATTTTATTTCGATGGAAGATTCTCGTGCAGGTGATGATGAAGGAGTGCATTGGCGTGAAACGAATGCCTGGTTCAGTTATCGTATGAAAACGAATGGGAAGGCGGTGAGTAAAGTGCGTATTCTGTTTCGTCCGGAGTTTCGCCGGGATGCCAGAATATGGGTGAATGGACAAGAAATAGGAATGCTTCCCTCACAGCAAGTCTCTGATTCTGCTGCAAAAGAATTTGAAATACCTGCTTCCTTGCGTTCAAATAAACAGATGGAAGTGAAGATTGCTAAGGGAGATGAGAAAGTAACTCCGCATATTTATGAGGTGCGGTTAATGGCTGACTAAAATATCTTATTATCCATTGGCACTCCCCTCCATAGCCATCAAGCTAAGGAAAATATTGTTAGATCATTGCGCTAGCCTCCCCCTTTTTAAGGGGGATTTAAGGGGGATGTTCTCTTCGGCACAGTCACTTTCTGTAATAAGGCGCACCATCATTCCCGAGAGAACATCCCCCTTGCCCCCTTCAAAAGGGGGAGGCTGCGCGATGTCTTAACAGTATAAAACTTAGTTTGACAGCTACGGTGAGATGATAACAAGAATACTTTAAAAGAAATGATTTGTACCTTATTTTTAGAAAAGAATCCCTATTTTTGCAGGAAAACAATCCAAGCAAATAATGAAAATCCTCCATACAGCAGACTGACATTTAGGCCAGACCTTTTATGAATACGACCGTAGGGCAGAGCATCTCCACTTTTTGGAATGGCTGAAAGAACAGATCAAACAGCATGAAATAGATGTATTGCTGATAGCAGGCGATGTGTTCGATAGTCCAAATCCTTCCGCAGAATCGCAGCGGATGTATTATACTTTCCTTCGCGAAATCACAACCGAAAATCCACGACTGCAAATCATCATCATTGCCGGAAACCACGACTCGGCAGCCCGTTTGGAGGCTCCCAACCCGCTATTGGAAGACATGAACATCACCGTCCGCGGCGTAGTCCGTCGCGATGCCGAAGGAAACATAGACCTGCAACACCTCATCGTCCCCATCTACACCGTAGGGGCGGAACATCTTCCGCCCGAAAACATAAAGAAGGTAGCCGCCTACTGCCTCGCCGTTCCCTATCTCCGCCAAGGCGATTACCCCCCCTTCGGAGAGTTACCCGCAAGGCGTCCGCGCACTCTACCAACTCTTATTCAACAGTGTAAAAGATACGAATCTCCCCATCATAGCCATGGGGCACCTTCAAGCCACCGGCTCCGAAATTTCCGAAGACGACCGTTCGGAACGTACCGTCATAGGCGGACTGGAATGTGTATCGCCCGATGCTTTCGATGAGGCCATTGCCTACACGGCACTGGGGCATCTGCACCGTTCCCAACGCGTATCCCATCGTGATAATGTCCGTTACTCCGGAGCCCCCATCCCCATGTCCTTTGCTGAAAAGAACAATACTTCGGGAGTTGTCTTGATAACCCTGGAGAACGGCGACACCTCCATTGAACGGTTAGAGTTCCAACCCTTAACCGCGCTTCTGAGCATTCCCCGGCAGGCTCAACCCTTGGAAGACGTTCTGCAAGCCATCAGCGAACTGCCCGATGGAGAACTCACCCCTCAAACTCCTTATCTGGAGATAAAAATATTGATGACCCAGCCCGAACCTTCTTATAAATATAAGGTAGAAGAAGCCTTGAAGGGCAAAGCAGTCCGCTTGGCACGCATCGCCTCCGTCCTTCCACCCAGAAAAGCGAGTGGCATTGCCGCCACCTCTTACGAAGAATTACAAACCATCCGCCCACTGGACATGGCACTGGATGTCTTCAAACGGAAATATGGCGGTACGGAGATGCCCGATACAATGAAATCATTATTGGAAACAGTAATTAAGGAGGTAGGAGCATGAAGATATTAGCAATAAGAGGCAAAAACCTAGCCTCATTGGAAGGCGAATTTGTAATTGATTTCACCACCGAACCTTTATATTCGGCAGGAATATTTGCCATTACGGGCAGCACAGGCGCCGGAAAGTCCACTTTGCTGGATGCCCTTTGCTTGGCTTTGTTCGACTGTACGCCACGTATGGTGAAGGCAAAAGAAAATAACATCTCTGTTGCCGATGTAGCCGATAAGGGAATTGCACAGAATGACAGCCGTTCCATCCTCCGCCGGGGAACTGCCGAGGGATACTCGGAAGTAGATTTCGTAGCACTGACCGGAGAAGCTTTTCGCTCGCGCTGGATGGTAAGGCGTTCGCGTGGCAAAGTGGACGGCTCTTTGCAAAAAGTAGAGATGACCTTAACCAACCTTGTCTCCGGAGTAGAACAGCAAGGCACTAAAACCGAACTATTATCCCGCATCAGCGAATTGATCGGACTTTCTTTCGAGCAGTTCAACCGTTCCGTATTGTTGGCACAAGGCGACTTCGCCACTTTCCTGAAAGCCAGGCAGACTGACAAAGCAGAGATATTGGAGAAACTAACCGGAACAGAAATCTACTCACGCATTTCGGCTTCCATCTACGAACACACCAAGCGCTCCGAGAGCGATTACAAGTTGATACAAGAACGGATCAAAGGCATCGAACTGCTGACGGAAGAACAGTTGCAGTAACTTTCTACCGAGAAAGAAGAGTTGGCGCTTCAGTTATCCGTCTCCAAAAAGAAAGAAGAAACACTATCTGCCAAACTGAAATGGATGGAAGAAGAAACCCGTTTGAATGCAGGTTGCACTCAGGCAGAGGAATCACTTGCCGGCATACGGAAAGAGATAGAAAATGCCCGTCCGCGTTATGAGCTGTTAGCCCGCATAGAACAGGCGCAAGACATTCGTGATGTTTTTATGGAGCAGCGCAATGCACAACGGCAGAGGACAGAAAACCGTTCCCGACTGAACGAACTACAAACAGCCGTACAGAAAAATACCATCCTGCTGGCATCCGCCACTGCCCAACTGGATACGTTGCAAAAGTCGCAAGCCGATTTTAAAACTTACCTGTCACAACAGGAACCACAGATAAACCAAGCCAAAGAACTGGATGTGCAGTTAGTGGAAAGCCGGAAGCAATCAGCCGAAATACAGAAAGAAATAACCATCGCCTCACAAGCGAAAGACAAGTTGCTAAAGACCATCCACACCGCCGAACAGGACATAAAACAGTTGACGGATAAACAAACCACCCTGCAAGCATGGTTTGAGAAATACACGGCTTATGCCCAACTCATCCCTGCCATAGAGTTGATTACGAACCTGTTGACGAATCAAGAAACAGCTAAAACGCAAACCCTGTCCAACCGGCAACTATTAGAAAAGGTAAGACAGAGTGCTGAGGCGGAGGAACAACGTCTGAAATTATTGCAACAGGAAGCAGAGCGGTTGAATCATCTGTTACCCACCGAAGTCCTGATTCTCCGCGAGCAATTACAAGAAGGGTTTTCCTGTCCGGTATGTGGCAGCACCCATCACCCCATGAGCCACCAAACCGACGTGCAGTCCTTGCAAGAAGAAGAACTGAACCGCGCCAAGGAGCGTGTGGCAAAGGAAACAGAACAATTGACGAATACCCTCAATGCCCGTCATCTGGAAATAGCCCGTTTGTCAGCACTCATTGAAAGCTATACCAAACAAGCCAAAGAATCTTTGGAAAAGGTAGAAACATACGTTTCCATCATCCCCACCTGGCAGGAACTGTTGGAGCAAGGCACCTTAAAACATTATGTACAGCAGTTCGGCAAACAATGGAATGCCCGTCTGCAAGAACAGGCGGAAGTAAAAGAATCATGGATATCCAAATGCACACAATTGGAAAGTCTGAAGCATGAAGCTGTCAATGCCACCCATCTGTACGAGGAGAAAAAACAGAAAGGAGAACAGCAACAAACCGAACTGGCGGAGCGTACCCGCATACGTGCCTCTTTGCTGAACGGCGAACCCACAGAAACCGTCATAGCAAGGAATACAAGCAAGCAAAAAGAAATAGAGCAGCAGGTGGAAAAGGCTATGAACCAGCATCATACCCTGACCGTACAAGCGGAATCCTACAAAGGACAAATCTCTCAGATAGAACAAGAAATAGCGCGCCTTGCCACCACCTTGCAGCAAGACGAAACAAAGATAAATGAATGGCTCACTCTGCAAAAGGAAACGAATGAGGAATTGGAACGCCTGCTATCCAAAGACAAAGCATGGGTCACTTCCGAAAAGCAAGCCTTGAATGCATTGAAAGAGAAAGAAACCACCCTGCAAGCCGTCCTTGCGGAGCGCAAACAAAAGAAGGAGGAACACCAACAAGCTCCTTTGAAGCCCGAAGCAGCCGATAGCAAAGAGTCACTAACAGAAGCTCTCTCCCTTTGCGCCGACGAAAAAGAGAAGCAAACCGGACGTTTGGTACAAATAGAAGTATCGGTGGTGAATCATTTAAGAGGTAAAGAGCGCATGGCAAGTTTCGAGAAGGAACTGGAGGAAAAGACTTCCATCTATGAGAACTGGGCAAAGCTGAACGAATTATTCGGTTCGCAAACCGGATCGAAGTTCAAGGAAATAGCGCAGGGCTATACGCTGGACGTTCTCTTGCTATACGCCAACAAGCATTTGCAAGACCTTGCCCCCCCCGCTACGAACTGCAACGCATCCCTGATACTTTGGCCTTACAAATAGTAGACCTCGATATGATGGGTGAGGTACGTAGCGTTCATTCCCTTTCGGGAGGTGAATCTTTCCTGGTTTCTTTGGCATTGGCATTGGGGCTGTCGTCTTTGTCTTCCAATCGTATGAATGTGGAGTCACTTTTTATTGATGAAGGTTTCGGCTCACTGGATATTGATACCTTGCGCATTGCCATGGATGCCTTAGAGCGTTTGCAGATGCAAGGACGTAAGATCGGTGTAATTTCTCATGTGGCTGAGATGACGGAACGTATCCCGGCACAAATACAGGTGGTGAAGACGGGGAATGGACGGAGTAGGGTACAGGTGTCGGAATATTGATGGTATTCCTAAAAGCTTATAAAAGCAGGAAGTTTTTGGAATGTAACCACCAAAAGTGTTTGAATAGGGAAAGTTTTTGGAATGAAATCCAAAAACTTAGAGGATTTTATCGCAAGCAGAGGGGAGATTAAGATGTTATAGTACAGGGTTATTTCGGTGAATTAATGAAGTTAACTTACTTGCCGCATGAACCCTGCTTCATGGAAAGCCATTCTCAGTCCCTATGGCATTAACGAAAATAATCCTCTTGTAATTTGCCTCATCCGCATACTTTGAATATCTTTGTAAGAGGTTAAAAATGAATAGAAATATGCAGAATAACAATATAGGCTTTGATATGCTGCCTTTTCTCTGCTGAAATTTATGGAATCTGTAGAAGAATCCCTCCTTTGTGTTTTTAGAGATACTTTTATTACGAAATCCCTATATTTGTGTCCGATACTCTTTAGGTGTACATCCTACTTGTTTTTTGAAAAAACGTAGAAAATGCTGCGGATGTTGGAAGCCTAGCGATTCGGCAATCTGCTTAATCGTACCTGCCGGATCGAGCATCCGCTCTTTAGCGACGGCAATCATCTTTAATTGGATATACTCCTGTGCCGTCTTTCCCGTTTCCTGCTTTACCAGATCCCCGAAATAGTTAGGCGAAAGACAAATTTTGTCCGCAAAATATTTCACGGTGGGAATTCCTATACTCGCTGCTGTTCCTGAATAGAGGTAATCATCCAACAGTCTCTCGAAACGTGCCAACGCATCGTGATTCATGTCCTCGCGCGTGATGAACTGCCGTTCGTAAAAACGCATACAGTAGTTAAGCAACACTTCGATGTTGGAAACGATCAGCGACTTGGAGAACTTGTCTATGGGATGCTGCAATTCACGTACAATCTTCTCCATATAATCTTGCAGGATGATGCGTTCCTCTGTTGAAAGATGCAATGCCTCGTTGGAAGCGTAGGAGAAAAAGGAATATTGCTTCATCTTCTGCCCCAGCGAAGTACGGTGCAGGAAATCGGGATGGAACAATAATCCGACGGCTTCCGGTGCGGGACCGTCTTCCAATCGGTGGATGCCTACCGTCTGTCCCGGAGCAAAACTCACGACTGTTTCGTCATCGAAATCATAGACCGTTTTTCCATAGTTGATGATGCACCCGGTTGTTTTCTTGAGAAACAACGCATAAAATCCCAGCGTCATCCGATGTGTTGGTTGCGGCACGGAGCCGTCGAAATGCACGATGCCGACCAGCGGATGGCGCGTTTCGAACCCGAAAAACCGGTTGTACTGTTCGATGGTGTCCGCCTTTACAATATCCGAAGTATGATCCATAACTTAAATGCTTTTCTTTCAATAACGTATATGTCCTTATTAACAATACAAAGGAAACATATTTTCTCCGATAATGAAAGTCCCGTATCATAAAACACGTAATTCGGGTACTTTTATCCGTAATCGGGGTACTTTATTGATTATCACATCGAAACGCTTACAACAAAAACCGTAATCGGGGTACTTCTGTCCGTAAGATAGGTATCGCGTCGCATGACAGAATGCCCTAATTTTGCATCGTACAAAATAGCAATTCAAAATCAGTAATTTATGAAACGGATAGTAATTACAACCATGATGGCCTTGGCTTTCTTTGCTTCTGCCGTCGCACAAAACCAGACCGAACGTGTTCCTGCAAAAGGATTTGCCGTTTTTTCAGCTACGGACACCTTCCATCCTTACGAATTTACCCGTCATGCTGTCGGCGATAACGACATTTTAATCGAAACGCTTTATGCGGGCATTGCACGTTCTGCGAGATGGACAAGGAACAGTTTTGCGGAAATAGACAAGGCATACCGTAATGTTCAGGACGGGAAAGTCAAGTTTCGCTATGTAATTGACATGAGTACGATTAAATAAGGAGGACATGACGATGAACGATATAATCGAAAGAATGCGAAGCGGAAAGTGGATTTCGGAAACAGACTCCGACTTTCCCCGTTTGTGCGAAGAAATAGAGAACACACGAAGACTCGTTGCTGAACTAAACACGGGTTATCGTTCACCCGATGAAATACGGGCATTGCTCGAACGTATCTGGGGACAGCCGTTGGATGCTTCCGTGCGTATGTTCCCGCCGTTCTATACGGCTTTCGGGAAAACGACCCGTGTAGGTAAAGAGGTGTTCATCAACTTCGGCTGCACGTTTCTGGACCAAGGCGGCATCACGCTCGAAGACGGCGTGTTCATCGGGCCGGAAGCCAAAATTCTCACGGAAGCACATCCCGAACAACCCGAAATCCGCCACACGTTGCAGACCAAACCGGTCTTTATCCGATGCAGGGCATGGATAGGTGCAGGTGCTATTATCCTGCCGGGAGTTATTATCGGCAAGAATGCCATTGTTGCAGCAGGTGCCGTAGTAACGAAAGATGTGCCCGACAATACTATTGTCGCAGGTGTACCTGCAAAAACAGTAAGAAGAATAAACACTACAGATTATGAATAGAAAATTAACCGCGTTCTTCGTGATATGTGCTATGATTATCACAGGAACAGCTTGCAAAAGAACAAATAATTTGAATAATGAAAAGAATATGGAAAATCTGAATTTAACCGCCGAGTGGGACAAGACGTTTCCCAAAAGCGACAAAGTAAACCACAGCAAAGTAACATTCACCAATCGTTACGGTATCACGCTGGCGGCTGACATGTATGTACCGAAAAATGCTACCGGTAAACTGCCAGCCATCGCTGTCTGCGGACCGTTCGGGGCTGTCAAAGAGCAGGCCGCCGGGCTTTATGCACAGACAATGGCCGAGCGCGGTTTTCTGACTATCGCTTTTGACCCTTCCTATACCGGAGAGAGCGGCGGCGAACCTCGCTACGTGGTATCACCCGACATCAATACCGAGGATTTCTCGGCAGCCGTCGATTTCCTTGCGATCAATGATATGGTTGATTCCGAACGGATCGGTATTATCGGTATCTGCGGCTGGGGCGGATTAGCCATCAATGCCGCAGCAGCCGACCCGCGTATCAAGGCGACCGTTGCTTCTACGATGTACGACATGAGTCGAGTGAATGCCAATGGCTATTTTGATGCGAACGACAATGCTGAAGCACGCAATGCGCTCCGTAAATCACTTGCCGCACAGCGTACCGAGGATTTCCGCAACGGTTTCCCGAAACCGGGTGGTGGCGTTCCCGATGAATTGCCTGCCGATGCTCCGCAGTTCTTCAAGGACTACCACGCCTATTACAAGACTTCGCGCGGCTATCATCCCCGTTCGCTCAACTCCAATCAGGGGCGAAACGCGACGGAGGCCATTTCCTTCATCAACTTCCCGCTTATGAGTCGTGCGGACGAAATCGAAAATGCCGTACTTGTCATTCACGGCGAAAAGGCACACTCCCGTTACTTCGGCGAAGATGCATTCAAGAAGTTGAAAGGCGATAACAAGGAGCTGATAATCATTCCCGGTGCAAGCCATACTGACCTTACGACAATTTAGCCGTCATTCCGTTCGACAAAATGGAAGCATTTTTTCAGAACAATCTCAAATAACAATAAGACAATGAAGATGTGGTTATTATCTATATTATTACCGGGGCTGCTATTGACAGCCAATGCTTGCAGCCCGACCGATGAGCCGGTGAAAACCGAAGAACCGACACCTGTCCCTAACCCCGATCCGGAGCCGAATCCCGATCCGAACCCTGACCCGCAACCTACGGGTGGCCGGGCATTGGTGGTCTATTTCTCTTGCACGAACACGACCAAAGGCATTGCCGACCGGATTGTCGAAGCTACAGATGCAGCGACTTGGCGCATCGTACCCGAAGTGGCTTACACATCCGAGGACTTGAATTATAACAATTCATCATCCCGTGCCAACCGAGAGCAGAATGACCCGTCGGCACGCCCTGCCATCAAGGACAAATGCGAGAACCTTGCAGACTACGATGTGATTTTCCTCGGTTATCCTATCTGGTGGGGTAAAGCTCCTAAAGTCATTTTCACTTTCCTCGAAAGCCATGACCTCATGGGCAAGACCATCGTTCCGTTCTGCACCTCGCATTCCAGCGGTATCGGTTTGAGCGATACCGACCTGCACCGTCTGGCAACCGGAGCAGAATGGAAACAAGGGCGGCGATTCAGCGGAAACGAATCAGAAGAAACAATTACAAATTGGATTGAAAGTATGAACCTGAATTTTAATAATGATACGAATGCAGGGGTATTCGACCTCTCGAAAGGTACGAACGGAAATGCCCCGACAGTGAAGTTAAGCAGCGGTTACGATATGCCTATTCTCGGATTGGGAACTTACAGCCTGCACGGAGCCACTTGCGTCAATTCCGTAAAAGCCGCGCTTGCCTCCGGTTTCCGCAAATTCGATACAGCGTCCATCTATGGCAACGAGGAGGAAGTGGGGCAAGGTGTCCGCGAGTCGGGTGTACCGCGTGAGGAAATTTTCGTAGCGACCAAACTCTATCCCAACCAGTACTCCAATCCTGAAACCGCCATCGAGGAGTGCTTGCGCAAACTCGACATCGGGTACATCGACCTTATGCTGCTTCATCATCCCGGTACGAATGACGTGAAGGCATACAAGGCAATGGAAAAATATGTGGCAGCAGGAAAAATCCGTTCGATAGGCGTATCGTGCTACTATGTCAAGGAGATAAACGAATTTCTGCCTAAAGTGAATATCAAGCCGGTATTGGTTCAAAACGAGGTTCATCCCTATTATCAGGATACGGAGGTGGTGAAACATCTTCATGACCTCGGCATCATCGTTGAGGCATGGTATCCGCTCGGAGGCCGTGGACATCAAAAGGAGCTTTTGAGCGATCCTGTGTTGTCCGAAATTGCAGCCAAACACAATAAATCGGTAGTCCAAGTGATCCTACGATGGGACTTGCAACGGGGTGTAGTCGCCATCCCCGGTTCGAGCAACCCCGACCATATCAGGGAGAACATCTCGATTTTCGATTTCTCGCTGACCGACGACGAAATGGCACGAATCGCCGCCCTCAATCGAAACGAAAAGCACGACTGGTATTAACATTATAATGAAAGAATAGAATGAAAAAAGTCAAAATAACCGTATTGCGTTCCACTTTCAATGAAGATTTTGCCCGCGACTATGGAATGCCGGGGCTTAAACCATGCAGCCTGATGAAAGAGGGACAAGTGTTCTATGCCGAATCAGGCAAACCGGATGGGTTCTGTGATGGTGCGTGGCGAACGATTCATCCCTATGTATTCGCTCTTGCCAATGGTGCAAAGCACTTCTATTTCAATGATTGGGTGCGACAACCGGGAGTTGCCATTACCTGCTGCAATGACGGTCTGCGTCCTGTATTCTTCAAGCTGGAGGCAACAGATGAAGCGGTTGAATCTCCTTTTATGTGATAAGGTTGTTGTTATGATGTTCATGTTAGTATATGAGCGTAGGAAAGCGAAGAAAGTTTACTCAGTCCCTATGGCATTAAGAAAATAATCCTCCTGTAATTTGCCTCATCCGCATACTTTGAATATCTTTGTAAGAGGTTGAAAATGAATAGAAATATGCAGAATAACAAAATAGGCTTCGATATGCTGCCTTTTGTAATGAAAGAATTGGTGGCCATGGTGATGAAGAAGAAGGCATTGCCTTTTGAGGATGCACTTTATTACATATATTCATCCGAATTGTATGCCCGGTTGTTGGATGAAGAAACAAAGACCTGGTATCTTAGTACTCCGTCTCTTTATGAGATGTTGGAAAAACAAAAAGCCGATGAGAGAAATTCGCAAGAAGATAATAAGAAAGTAATGCTCTTTAAAATGTTCTGTATAGAGAACTATAAAGAGGCTGAAAGACTTTCTGCTAAGGAAGCGTTGCTTTTGTTTTCTGAGTATGCAGTTTTTTCTTTTTTAGATGAAACTTTTGAAATGCTACATACGCAGGATGTTGATTATATAGTAGACACAATCAAAGTGTATATTAAAAAACAAAAAGGGAAGAAATGAAATTATATCATGGTTCGACAGTGGCAGTAAAACGGCCTAATATCAGTAGAGGACGCGGAACAACTGATTTTGGGAAGGGCTTTTATACGACAACAAACTTTGAGCAAGCTCAAAAATGGGCTATCCTTAAAAAGAAACGCGAAGGAAGCGAGAAGGCAGTTGTTTCATCATTTGAGGTACCGGATGAAATCTTTGAAATGGGTTATAAGGTGCTTCACTTCTCGGGTGCCAACAAGGAATGGCTGGAGTTTGTGGTAGGGAACCGTAGAGGGCAGCGAACGGAGAGATACGATCTTGTCATGGGGCCTGTTGCAAATGACCAATTGTATGCGACTATCAGACTGTATGAACAGGGAGTCATTACAGCAGAGGCTGCCATAGAGATGTTGAAAACGCATAAGTTGTTCAATCAACTGTCTTTTCATACTTCTGATACTGTTTCTCTGCTGAGATTTATAGAGTCTGTGGAAGTGACCGGATAATGTTCCAAATGTTTTTGAAACGATGGCAAATGGTGTATATACTATAATGCATCATGCCAATGCCTTTCCATATAAGAAGTGAGACGAGTGGAGAAATGTTAGGGTAAACTTTAAAAAACTTTGCGGACTGTAAATGTACAGATTTTTGTGAAACTAATGATACTTTGTTGGACAAAATAAACTTAATTCCAATAAGTAATCTATTAGCAAACCGCTTTACCGCCTATGAAAAGTAGGATACTTATTATTAAACCGGAACCCGAATCCCAACATCAGATAATTAGGATCATGAAAATCCTGTAGATTATATCCGATATGGATAAATGAACTCCGTGTCACCTCTATTTTAAGAGACAATATCTGATAAAAAGACTTCATATCGCCCCCGGCATGGATCACATTTGTACCCAGTCCTATTCCTACGGTGAAATAAGGCATTACATACTCCGCACGTCCGGAGAGTCCAAGTGCCATTTGCTTACCGGCAGATGGCTTGCTGAATTCATCACCATAACCGTCTGTGCTATATACATTTGCACTGCCATCATACACTCCATCCAATGAAATACCTGCACGGAACTTATATCCGAAATTATACATCGGTGCAAAATTAAATCCAAGAACCGGATAAGCCTCCGGGGAAGCTACCATTTGTCCTTCTCCTACTGTAACTCCTTTCCTGCGCCAAGATCCGAACAACACCATGTCATAACTGATATGCCGCGGGAACTTGGGAATAGGTGATTGAAACAATGGTCGGGCAAAACATTCTTCTTTTCGGTTGATATTGTACACCAGTCCCACCTTGACACCTATATTATTAAGTCCGGCATTCGGGAACTTCGTATTTCCATTTGAGAAGTGGGTAACGGCAAGTCCGGTAGTGAAATCGAAGTGAGGAGAAAGCATCCAACTAAAATAGAAATTAGTGTTCAGATAGGCATTTACCTTTGAGCCGATTACCTTATTAAAGTTATTGGTATAATTATCATAAGGCTTCCATCCAAAAGATGCACCGAAATTCCATTCATAATTCAACGATAACCGTTGATTGATACGGGCGATGCGTGCTCCCTGAAACAAATAGATTGCCAGCGGGCTTCCCAACTGTTCTTTCTCATATAAGTTATAGTAAGCTATCCCTATACCTTGATAAGCCCCTCTGTAAATACGGTCAGTATAGGTGTTGGGGTGATATTGGAACGAGTATTTCAAGTGAAGCGACAGAGAGTTCTCAAGTGCCCTCTCCGTTGCATTGTCTCCTCTGAAAAAGGAACTTGTAGGAAAAATATATCCGGGACGTGCTTCTATGCCTATCCGATGGATGAAATGACGCTTTAGCGACAACGAATCTACATACAGGCGATCAGGAATGTTTGTCTTAATGACAGGGGAAGTTATCGCTGCAGTAGTGTCTACAGGGGATTCCGGTGAATAGTTTTTAGTCGTTTCTCCGGCAAAAACAATATTACTAAGGAAAAGCAATACTCCGAACAAGATCATGAATTTCCGTTTTTGTATTGTGCCTTTCATATGCTGTGTAATATCTTTGTGTTTTACTATATCTATACTACTTTTTTTTTATTTGTGAGGCAAATATAATCATTGTATTCGAAAAAAGAAATTAGTTACAGATAAAATGCTCCTGTATAACCTTGATAACTACTATTTAAACTATTTTGGAAAACAAACTGTGACATTATCCTCTGCCGTCGGCTCCCCACATCATCTTGTTACGCAGGGTATTGAAGAAGATATGGCTGTTGCGTTTCACTACATTTATCTTATAATCTGCCTTGCGGATGGTGAGGCGGCTTCCTTCCCGGCAAGTCTCGCTACGTCCGTCTATGGCAATTAGGAAGTTGTGGCTGCGGCTTTCTACATCGAGCGTAATTTCCCAATCGTCATTAATAACGATAGGACGTACATTCAGACTGTGCGGAGCGACCGGAGTAATGGCTATCGTGTTGCTATGCGGCACCAGTACAGGCCCCCCGATACTTAAAGAATAAGCCGTAGAGCCGGTAGGGGTGGCAATAACCAATCCATCCGCCTGATACGTAGTGAGATAATCACCATCTATGGCAGTATGAATAGAAATCATCGAAGAACTGTCACGTTTCAGCACTGCAATTTCATTTAGTCCAAAAGGATAGCCTTTCAGCTCCTGTCCGTTGCAAGATACTTGCAACACGCTACGGTCTTCTATCCGGTAGTTTCCATTATAGATATCATTGAAGGTTTCTTCCATTTCCTCCGGAGATACATCTGCCAGAAAACCCAGTCTGCCGGTATTGATGCCCAAAATAGGAATGTTGCGTGCGCCCACCCGGCTGGCTGCTTTCAGGAAAGTACCGTCACCGCCGATACTCAGCACCATGTCAGCTTCAAAACTGTTTCCATCGAATACTCCTGCGTGGCGGATACTCATTTTCAAGTCATTAGTAAGGAACTGATAGAACTCCCGACAAATGTACACCTCTGCCTGGTGCTTGGAAAGAATGGACAGCAAACGTTCTACATGAGCCGATTTCTTGGCTTGATAAGTATTTCCGAAAAGGGCGAATTTCATTGGACGCATATTCATTAGTTAATTTTATAAATCTTTTGTTTGTCAAAAAGGACTAGGTTTGGATAAAACCTGCTAACTTTGCACATCAGAACTGCAAAGATAATAATATATTGCTAAGATGACAAAGTTAAGTGTGAATATAAATAAGGTAGCTACCTTGCGTAATGCCCGCGGGGGCGATAACCCTAACGTGGTAAAAGTTGCTTTGGATTGTGAAGCGTTTGGTGCCGAAGGCATCACTGTGCATCCTCGTCCCGATGAACGTCATATCCGCCGTAGTGATGTGTATGAACTTCGTCCGTTGCTCACCACCGAATTTAATATAGAAGGTTATCCCGGTCCCGATTTCATAGACTTAGTGCTGAAAGTGAAGCCCCATCAGGTTACTTTGGTGCCCGATGCGCCGGATCAGATAACTTCCAATGCCGGATGGGACACAAAGGCAAACCTTTCTTTCCTGACCGAACTGATGGATACATTTGGCCAGGCAGGTATCCGTACCTCCATTTTTGTAGGTACAGATAAAGAAATGATAGAATACGCGGCAAAAGCAGGAGCCGACCGTGTGGAACTTTACACGGAACCCTATGCTACCCTGTATCCTCAGAATCCCGAGGCTGCTATTGCTCCTTTCGTGGAAGCGGCAAAGATCACCCGCAGCCTGGGTATGGGACTGAATGCCGGACACGACCTCAGCCTGGTAAATCTGAAATATATGCACGATCATATTCCTTGGCTGGATGAGGTTTCCATTGGTCACGCCTTAATCAGTGACGCACTTTATATGGGATTGAAACGAACTATTGAAGAATATAAAAACTGTCTTCGCTAATGATGAACATCACTTTACTGGCTGCACAGACGGCTATTGCGGATACCCTGGCAGGGGGTAATCCTGTATTAACGCCCGTATCGGGAGAAGCGCAAATGAATCTTTGGGATATGGCGCTGAAAGGTGGATGGATTATGGGCGTACTGGCTCTGCTGTCCGTTATTTGTTTCTATATTTTCTTTGAACGCCTGGCGGTTATCCGCAAAGCGGGCAAGGATGATCCTATGTTTATGGAACGTATTCGTGACTATATCCGCACGGGCGAAATAAAAGCGGCTATCAACTATTGCCGCATCACCAATACACCTTCGGCACGTATGATTGAAAAGGGTATTACCCGTATGGGACGCCCCGTTGCCGATGTGCAGGCTGCCATAGAGAATGCCGGTAATATAGAAGTTGCCAAACTGGAAAACGGTTTGCCTATCGTTGCGACTATTTCCGGTGGTGCGCCGATGATTGGTTTCCTGGGAACGGTAACCGGTATGGTACAAGCATTCTGGGAAATGTCTAATGCGGGAAATAATATTGATATTACGCTGCTTTCGGGGGTATCTACGAAGCGATGATTACCACCGTAGGCGGTCTGATAGTAGGTATTGCCGCCATGTTTGCCTATAACTACTTGGTAACCCGCGTGGACAAGGTGGTAAGCCAGATGGAAGCCCGCACCATGGCATTTATGGATTTGTTGAACGAACCCGTTCAAAAGTAACAGCGTATGGCACTGAAAAGAAGACATAAAATATCACCCAACTTCAGTATGGCGTCCATGACGGACATCATATTCCTGTTGCTGATATTCTTTATGATTACATCTACCATGGTGTCGCCCAATGCCATCAAGGTGTTGCTTCCTCAAGGCAAGCAACAAACCTCGGCAAAACCACTCACCCGGGTAATCATAGACAAGAATCTGAACTTCTACACAGCCTTTGGCAATGAAGATGAAATGCCGATAGACTTGGAAGAACTGCCCGCATTCCTGCAACAGTGTGCGGAGAAAGAGCCCGATATGTATGTGGCCCTTTATGCCGATGAGGCTGTGCCTTATCGTGAAATAGTAAGGGTGCTGAATATTGCCAATGAAAACCACTTCAAGATGGTGCTGGCTACCCGCCCGCCTGAGAAGAAACGTTAAGTTGTAAGCATGAAGAAAAATAAGATAACAGGACTGGTCGGTACTGCTGTACTGCATATCATTCTCCTTATTCTGTTGTGGCTGGTCGTTATTCGCCGCCCACAAGTACAGGAGGAGGGAGGTGTCCCTGTTATGCTGGGAAATACGGAACTTTCGCAAGGCAATGCTGATCCTTATACGCTGACGGATGTAGATATTATGAACGAGCCCGAAGCACCTGCACCCGATGTTTCCGAACCCGAGGTGATCCCTTCTGTGGATACGAAAGAAGAAGTCATTACTCAAACGGAGGAAGAAACAATAGCAGTCCCCAAGAAGGAGCCGAAGAAAGAAACTAAAAAGGAAACTCCCAAGAAAGAAACCCCAAAGAAGGAGACTCCTAAAAAAGAGGTTCCCAAAAAGGAGACGGTGAAGCCGAAAGAAAAGACTGAGGCTGAGAAACGTGCCGAAGCCGAAAAGGCGGCAGCCGAGAAAAAAGCGGCGGCAGAAAGGGCAGCAGCGGAAGCGGCTGCAAAGAAGATAGCCGGTGCTTTCGGCAAGGGAACCCAGATGGGAGATAAAGGAACAGGCACTACGGGCACAGGTCTGGAAGGCAGTCCCACAGGTAATTCTTCGGAAGGAAAGTCGACAGGAGTGGGCGGTTACGGAACATTTGACCTTAACGGACGTTCTTTAGGTAGCGGCGGTTTGCCGATGCCTGTTTATAATGTTCAGGATGAAGGCCGTGTGGTGGTAACCATTACCGTGAATCCCGCAGGACAGGTGATAAGTACAAGTATCAACAAACGTACCAATACGGTAAACGCTTCGTTGCGGAAGGCGGCTGAGGAGGCTGCCCGTAAGGCACGCTTTAACAGGGTGGACGGAGTGAACAACCAGATAGGTACTATTACATATTACTTTAAACTGAAGTAGCTTATGAAAACATTTTATTTATTTTTGACAGAAGGCTTCGAAGAAGTGGAAGCACTGACCCCGGTAGATGTATTGAGACGTGCAGGAATGCCTATCAAAACGGTGTCTGTAACCGGTGTATTAACCGTGAATGGCGCACATGGAGTTCCGGTAATAGCCGATATGGTGTTTGAAGAAGTGAATGAAGCCGATGTGGAAATGGTTATATTGCCCGGCGGTCTGCCCGGAGCTACTAATCTGGATGCACACGAAGGTTTGGGCAAGTTGATTATGAACTTTGCGACAGCCGGAAAACCATTGTCTGCCATCTGTGCGGCTCCATTGGTCTATGGCAAACGTGGTTTGCTGAAAGGAAAGAAAGCAACTTGCTATCCCGGTTTCGATAAATATTTGGAAGGAGCCGACTATACTGCTGCATTGGTACAGAAAGACGGCAATTTCATCACAGGTAAAGGCCCCGGTGCTGCAATGGAGTTTTCATTTGCCATTGTGGAGAAATATTGCGGAGCTGAAAAAGTGAAGGAATTGAAGCAGGCTATGATGATTGCAGAATGAATAAACACGTCATTATAGTAGCAGGAGGCAAAGGGCTGCGCATGGGTGGGGATATCCCTAAACAATTTCTGCCGGTGGGCGGCAAGCCTGTGCTGATGCGTACCATTGAGGCTTTTTATACTTACGATTCTTCTATACATATTATATTAGTTCTTCCGGTGAACCAGCAGGCTTACTGGAAAGAACTTTGTGAAACCTATCATTTCACTTTGCATCATGATATTGCCGATGGCGGGGATACCCGTTTTCATTCTGTAAAGAATGGATTGGCATGTGTGGAAGGTGCAGGATTGGTAGGGGTTCACGATGGAGTTCGTCCGTTTGTTTCTCAGGAAGTGATTGCCGGGTGCTATGCCGGGGCGGAGAGCAAAAAGGCGGTAATTCCTGTTATTGATGTGGTGGAAACGGTACGCCATCTCACAGAAACAGGAAGTGAAACCGTTCCGCGCAGCGATTATAAATTGGTTCAGACTCCTCAGGTCTTTGACATTAGTCTGTTGAAAGAGGCGTATAACCAAGCATATACTGATGCATTTACCGATGATGCTTCTGTAGTAGAAGCAATGGGCAAAGAAGTTTATTTGGTGCAAGGAAATAGAGAGAATATAAAATTAACAACCCCTTTTGATTTAAAAGTAGCAGAATCCTTAGTCCTGTAGGGGCAGGTTCTAAACCTGCCCGATGGCATATAAATGCATTCTGAATAATTATAGAATGCGTTATCGGGCGGGTTTAGAACCCGCCCCTACAAGTAAAGAAACTATGTTCGACATCACTACGCGTGACATAAAGTATCTGCAAGGAGTAGGCCCGCAGCGTGCCACCATCCTGAACAAGGAATTGAATATCTTTTCCTTGCATGACCTGCTATACTATTTTCCCTATAAATATGTAGACCGCAGCCGCCTCTACTACATCCATGAGATAGACGGCAATATGCCTTATATCCAACTAAAAGGGGAAATCCTCAGCTTCGAAACTTTCGGTGAAGGCAGACAACGCAGACTCGTCGGACACTTTTCAGACGGTACAGGTGTCATTGACCTCGTCTGGTTCCAAGGAATCAAATACCTGTTGGAGCATTACAAACTCCACACTGAGTACATCATATTCGGCAAACCGACCGTCTTCAACGGGCGCATCAACGTAGCCCATCCCGATATGGACCCTTCCGGAGAACTAACGCTTTCCACCATGGGACTTCAGCCTTATTATAATACAACGGAGAAAATGAAACGTGGTTTCCTGAACTCCCACGGATTAGAGAAGCTGATGAAGAACGCCTTAGCCCTCCTGCAAGATCCTCTGATTGAAACTTTAAGCCCTCAGATTGTAGAAGAACACCACCTAATGTCTCTGGATGATGCCATCCGCAACATCCATTTCCCCCAGAATCCGGAACTTCTGCGCAAGGCCCAGTATCGTTTGAAGTTTGAAGAACTCTTTTATGTGCAGCTCAACATCCTGCGCTATACCAAAGACAGGCAGCGCAAATACCGTGGCCTGTATTTTGATAAGGTAGGTGATATTTTCAATACTTTCTATGCCCAAAACTTACCCTTTGAACTGACCGGAGCACAAAAGCGAGTCATCAAAGAAATACGCAAAGATACAGCCAGCGGCAGGCAAATGAACCGCCTGTTACAGGGTGATGTGGGAAGTGGAAAAACCCTTGTAGCCTTGATGTCCATGCTTATTGCATTGGATAACGGCTATCAGGCATGTATGATGGCTCCTACGGAAATCCTTGCAGCACAGCATTATGAAACCATCCAGAAACTCCTGTTCGGCATGAATGTACGCGTAGAACTTTTAATGGGATCGGTAAAAGGAAAGAAGCGCGAGAAAATATTGAAAGATTTGCTTACGGGAGATGTTCACATCCTTATCGGAACCCATGCCGTGCTGGAAGATACGGTAGGATTTTCTTCTTTGGGAATGGTAATTATTGATGAACAGCACCGTTTTGGCGTAGCCCAGCGTGCCAAGTTATGGAGTAAGAATGTCTGTCCTCCCCATGTGTTGGTAATGACGGCTACTCCCATTCCCCGCACGTTGGCAATGACCCTGTATGGTGACCTTGACGTGTCGGTTATAGACGAATTGCCACCGGGACGTAAACCTATTCAGACCATCCATCAGTTTGATAACCGCCGTGCCAGTCTTTATGCTTCCATCCGTAAGCAGATAGAGGAAGGACGACAAATCTATATCGTTTATCCTTTGATAAAGGAGAGCGAAAAAATGGACATCAAGAACTTGGAAGAGGGTTATGAACTGATCTGTGCCGAGTTTCCCGATTGCCAGGTGAGCAAGGTGCACGGCAAAATGAAACCTGCCGAGAAAGATGCGGAGATGCAGCGTTTTGTTTGCGGCGAAACCCAAATCATGGTGGCAACCACTGTGATAGAGGTGGGAGTAAATGTCCCTAATGCCTCCGTTATGGTCATTGAAAATGCTGAACATTTCGGACTCTCCCAGTTACATCAGTTGCGGGGCAGGGTAGGGCGTGGCGCCGACCAGTCTTATTGTATTTTAGTTACCAGTTACAAACTGACCGAAGAAACCCGCAAGCGATTGGAAATAATGGTGGAAACCAATGATGGTTTTGAAATAGCCGAAGCCGATTTGAAACTGCGCGGTCCCGGCGATTTGGAAGGAACCCAGCAAAGTGGTGTCGCCTTTGATCTGAAAATAGCAGATATAGCCCGTGACGGGCAATTACTTCAATATGTCCGTGAAGTGGCCGGCCGCATAGTCAATGAAGACCCGACCGGATCTCGTCCGGAGAATTCTGTGCTGTGGCAGCAGTTGCAGGCTCTACGAAAAACTAATATAAATTGGGCGGCCATATCGTAGCTTATGTTACACTACTGTTAAAACTAAGGAATTGTGTTGCATAACATATATCCTCCTTATCTTCCCTGCCCATAGTGGTTTACAGCCATCCTTATTTAGTCTTGCATATATCTTACATAAAAAAAGAGTTAAAGAAGTATCCTGTTTTTCAGGAATAATTTCTATCTTTGGGGGACTTTTTGAGAAAAAGCACATTATTAACCTTAAACGAACCGAACATTATGATGGAAAAAACGCTGGTTATTTTAAAACCATGCACTCTACAGAGAGGGCTGGTTGGCGAGATTACAAACAGATTTGAACGTAAAGGTCTGCGTTTAGCCGGAATGAAAATGGTTCAGTTGACGGATGAAGTGCTTAGCGAACATTACGCTCATTTGAGTTCAAAGCCGTTCTTTCAGCGTGTAAAGGACGCAATGATGGTTTGCCCTGTCATTGTTTGTTGCTTTGAGGGTGTAGATGCCATTCAAGTAGTGAGAACATTAACCGGTCCTACTAACGGTCGTTTGGCTGCTCCCGGAACTATCCGCGGAGATTACAGCATGAGCTTCCAGGAGAATATTGTTCATGCCTCCGATTCACCGGAGACTGCCGAAGTAGAACTTAAAAGATTTTTTAAACCAGGAGAAATATTCGAGTATAAACAAGCCGTGTTTGGCTCTCTTTATGCTAACGACGAATATTGATTGAAAAAGAAAAACGGATGATTTTGAAATGTATTAAAGTTGTCGCAGCGGCAGCATTTGCCTTGGTCAGCCTGAATGTATCAGGACAAGACTTGCTGGCACGCCAGGCACCCATTGACAGAAAATTAAAAGCAGTAGATTCAGTTGCATTGATCCGTCAGATTAAGGCGGAAAAAACAGCTTATCCTGCATACAGCCTTTATCCTAATTGGAGCAATGAACGTGTACACGCTTACGGCAATACCGTTACTATCCCTGATACTTTCCGTATCGATATGACAGGCTTCCATATGCCTACCGAACATACAAAGATAACTTCAAAATTTGGTCCCCGCCGTCGCCGTATGCATAACGGGCTTGACGTAAAAGTCTATATCGGCGATACCATCCGTGCAGCTTTCAGTGGCAAAGTGCGTATGGTGAAGTTTGAGCGTCGCGGTTATGGAAAGTATGTAGTTATCCGTCATGAAAATGGTTTGGAAACCGTATATGGTCACTTGTCAAAACAGATTGTAGACGAAGACCAGTATGTGGAAGCAGGTGAACCTATCGGATTGGGTGGTAACACCGGGCGTTCTACCGGATCTCACCTTCATTTTGAAACCCGTTTCTTGGGACAGGCTATTAATCCGGCTCTTTTATTTGATTTTGAAAAACAAGATATTGTGGCTGATTCCTACTTGTTTAGAAAAGGAAATACCAGATATCAACGCAATACAAGCAGCAAGAATGTTAATCTGATGGCTTCATCGGATGGAACGATTCGTTATCACAAAGTACGCAGCGGAGATACATTGGGACGTATTGCCCAAAAGACCGGTACATCTATTGATGCTTTGTGTAAGTTGAACCACATTACCCGCAGAACGATTCTTCGTCCGGGACAAGTGTTAAGATGTTCTTAAGCAATCGTTAATTAAGAAATATAAAATAGGGCGGGAAAGAGTATTCTTTTCCGCCTTTTTGTTTACGCTTAAGCAGAAAAATGCGTAACTTTGTCGCCTATTCATAGAGTATGATGAAAGATACGAAACAACAATTTGAACATGTAATAGCTGTCTGCCGTGATTTGTTTGCAAAGAAACTGTACGATTACGGTGCGGCATGGCGCATCATGCGCCCCTCATCTGTTACCGACCAGATCTTTATTAAGGCAAACCGCATCCGCAGCATCGAAACCAAAGGGGTGACGATGGTGGATGAAGGCATTCGCTCGGAATTTATCGCCATAGTGAATTATGGAATCATCGGATTGGTTCAGTTGGACTTGGGCCATGCTGATACGGATGACATGACCGAGGCGCGCGCCTTGGAACTGTATGACCAGTATGCCAAGCAGGCATTGGAGTTGATGCTTGCCAAAAACCATGATTACGATGAAGCATGGCGCAGTATGCGTGTCAGTTCGTACACCGATCTTATTTTGATGAAGATCTATCGCACCAAGCAGATTGAAGGTCATGACGGCGCCACATTGGTATCAGAAGGCATTGATGCCAATTATATGGATATGATTAATTATTCTGTATTCGGATTGATAAAATTAGAATTTGGAGAGTAAACAATTACATAGCATCATTGGAATTTGGACAAATGTCTGCCGGTTTCTGCTGGCAGTGGTGTTCATATTTTCCGGTTTTGTCAAAGCGGTAGATCCGTTGGGTACCCAATATAAAATTCAGGATTACCTGGAAGCCTTTGGTTGGGCTACGTTGGTACCTGCATTTCTTCCGTTTCTGACATCTGTGTTGCAGGCTATGGTTGAGTTCTGCCTGGGCGTGTATCTTTTATTTGGTATTCGCAGGCGGGTCACTACTCTGTTGCTTCTGATTATCATGGGGATTATGACGCCGCTTACTTTCTGGTTGGCGTTGACCAATCCCATATCAGATTGCGGATGTTTTGGCGATGCAGTAACACTGACCAATTGGGAAACCTTTTGGAAAAATATATTCCTGCTGATAGCTGCTGTATCCATCTTTAAGTGGGGCAATCGTATTACCCCTTTGATAACCAAGCGTTTTGACTGGCTGGTAGCTCTCTATACTTTCCTTTATATATCGGGAATGACTATGTATTGTTACCGTGAATTGCCGTTCTTTGATTTCCGTCCTTACCACATTGGTGCGGACATCCGCAAAGGAATGGAAATACCGGAAGGAGCCAAGCCCACTGTTTACGAAACCCGTTTTATTCTTCAAAAGGATGGAGTGGAGAAAGAGTTTTCATTAGAAAATTATCCTGATAGCACGTGGACATTCGTTGATTTTAAAACGATAGTGAAGGAACAGGGATATGAAGCTCCCATTCATGATTTCTCAATCATCCGCCAAGAGGATGGAGAGGATATTACGGACGAGGTATTGAAGGATGACGGATATACTTTCCTGCTGGTGTCACACCAACTGAGCCAGGCAGATGATAGCACTATCGACCTGATTAACGAGCTTTACGATTACAGTGTAGAGCACGGATATAAGTTTTACTGCCTCACTTCGTCACCCGACAGTGATATAGAAGACTGGCAGGAACGCACAGGAGCCGAGTATCCTTTCTGCCTGATGGATAACATTACGCTGAAAACCATGATACGCTCTAATCCGGGATTGATGCTATTAAAGAAAGGTGTGGTTATGAACAAGTGGAGCGTGAATAACCTGCCCGATGAATATGTGTTGACAGACCGCTTGGAGAAACTGCCATTGGCGCAGATCAATGAAAAGATATTCAGCCATAAGGTTGTTTTGGTCTTTGCCTGGTTTGTTTTCCCTTTGCTGTTCTTCAGCATGCTGGACGTTATTTGGGAGCATTTCCACCAAAAGAAAAAACTTAAATTGAAAGAGAATCGAACAAAATAATTTCATTAACCCTTTAACAAAACAAACAAAATGAGAAAAAACATTGTTGCAGGAAACTGGAAAATGAACAAGAACCTTCAGGAAGGTATTGCTCTTGCAAAAGAATTGAACGAGGCTTTGGCTGCTGACAAACCTAATTGTGATGTAGTAATCTGTATTCCGTTTATCCACTTGGCTTCTGTTACTCCTATCGTAGACAAAGCTGTGATCGGTGTAGGTGCAGAAAACTGTGCAGACAAAGTATCAGGTGCATATACCGGTGAAGTTTCTGCTGAAATGGTAGCTTCTACAGGTGCAGAATATGTAATTCTGGGTCACTCGGAACGTCGTGCATACTATGGCGAAACTGTAGAAATCCTGGAAGAAAAGGTGAAATTGGCTTTGGCTAACAACTTGAAGCCTATCTTCTGTATCGGTGAAGTTTTGGAAGAACGCGAAGCTAACAAACAGAATGAAGTAGTTGCTGCTCAGTTGGCATCTGTATTCTCTTTGTCTGCCGAAGATTTCGGTAAGATCATCTTGGCTTACGAACCGGTTTGGGCTATTGGTACAGGTAAGACTGCTACTGCTGAACAGGCTCAGGAAATCCATGCATTCATCCGTTCATTGGTTGCTGAAAAATATGGCAAGGAAGTTGCAGAAAACACTTCTATCCTTTACGGTGGTAGCTGCAAGCCTTCTAACGCTAAAGAATTGTTTGCTAACCCTGACGTAGACGGTGGTTTGATCGGTGGTGCTGCTTTGAAAGTTGCTGACTTCAAGGGCATTATTGATGCATTCAAATAATTAGAATTTGCATTTTACATGTAGGGGCGGAAGATTTTCCGCCCGATAGTATTCCGCATGGTGTATTAGGGCGGATAGTTATCCGCCCCTACTATGTATTGAATATCCTAAATTCATAAAACGACATGAGATACATTATTATATTCTTCCTCCTAACCCTCGGACTTCCCGCTTTTGCGCAGCAAAACATAGTAGAAAGCCTGCAACACAGCCGTGCCGGAGAAGGTACTGTAACCATCCATCAAGATCCTAAAATAACAGGATTGATCGGTACTATCCATACAAAGAGTATCGCCGGAGGTGAACAGAAAACCCTGAAAGCCAGAGGATACCGTGTTCAGGTGTACGCCGGAAACAATTCGCGCGTGGCCCGCAACGAAGCCAACAACATGGCAACCAAGGTGAAAGGAGAATTTCCCGATATGCCCGTTTACGCTTACTTCCAGCCGCCCCGTTGGTTGTGTCGTGTAGGCGATTTCCGTAGCATTGAGGAAGCCGATGCAGCCATGCGTCGCTTGAAGGCTACCGGTGTTTTTAAAGAAGTATCTATTGTTCGCGAACAAATTAATATCCCCCT
>Ga0192242_10016_pt1 | contig 87760 bp, 90 predicted proteins | sample Koala_Koa27_J3_FD_131235 | JGI IMG/M metagenome (GOLD analysis project Ga0192242, IMG submission 131235) | Enriched cells from koala feces incubated with labeled cellulose particles, San Francisco Zoo, California, United States - Koala_Koa2-7_J3 ...
CCATAGAATCAAGGCTGCGCAAAGAAATGTTTTTTTCATTTTTTTTTCTTTTCAGTTTTAAAATTCAAAATACTCTCTGCCTTTTCACGGAGTATTCCGATTCGGCAGAATGGTTATATCTCTTTCTTTAGAAATTTCGAAAAATAAGGATTCCCCATCTTCCCAGACTGAATCCTTTTTTATACATTCTGCCCTGTCCTAGGGTCAGTTTATAACTACATAAACTTCATATCTTCCCAGGTATGTCTTCTAAAGAAAAAATGAAGAATCTTCCCTTTTTCTGTTCAATCAGAAGTGTTGCCCACCGGCAACCCGGATCAATTCTATTCATGAATAAAGAGAGTTTGCGATCGGATATGTACTACTAGAAGAATACTTTTTTTTGAAAAAAAACAAAAAAAACAGCAATAAAACTCTATGGAAATATCCGTATTGTGCCTGGGTTATTGTGTCAAAATCAGTCTTATCGCAGGCGGTTGTTTTCTTTATTGCCTTAACCATCTCCTTGCTATTTGCATTTTATATTACGAATTTCTTATTGTACTTTGCGAAAAGATATATCATTGCGTCTTTTTTTGCCCATATAGGATTATATTTTTATAGTATTGCCTCTGCTGTCTATGTCTTTTTTCAACCATCCTTTCCTTATTCTGTTGTATCTTCGTCCTCATTATCAAAACCTATATAGAAATGGAAACAAAAGAAGAAACATTTGCTTACATGAAATCATGTATTAAGCAGAAGCGTGCCCAGGGCAAGGAGAGTACAGCCGACCTGTATCGTGCCGGAAGCAACTGGCTGAGGAAATTTTGGGGAGAGCGCGACTTGCATTGGGAGGAAATAACGGAAGAAATGGTAGACGCTTTCGAGGCATACCTGAAAGAGCAAAAGCTGGCAGCCAATTCGCGCAACAGTTACCTCAGCAATGTGCGTGCCATGTACAATGCCGCCGTGAAAGGCAAGCTGGTAACCCCCGCCATCAACCCTTTTCCCACCTGCAACTGACGCGCGAACCTACCGAGAAACGTGCCCTTCCACACGCCGTCACCATGCAGATAGCTGCTGCTGCCCTCATCTGTTCCCCGGAGGAAAGACAGGCGATAGACTTCTACATCTTTAGCTACCTTGCCTGCGGAATGCCGTTTGCAGATATGGCTCTGCTCACTCCGAAGAATATACATGGGGACAAGATAGTTTACCATCGTGTGAAGAACGGGGTGAGGGTGAGCGTAGGCATTACTCCCGGAATGCGCTTTATCATCGACCAATATCACAGAGAGGGGGCATTGCGGCTCTTTCCCATTTTGCCCGATACCAAGGAGGTGGTGCACGAAGTTTACAAGAGTTGCCTGCGCCATAATAACAAATGCCTCAAGAAAGTGGGCGAGATGCTGGGGTTGGATATTACCCTCACCACTTATGGGGCGCGCCATAGTTGGGCTTCGTGGGCACATGAGCTTGATATTCCTATAGCTGTTATCAGTCAGGCGTTGGGACATACTTCCGAGAAGACTACACGTATCTATTTGGCAGCTTTAAGTCAGGAAAAAATGAATGATGCAAATAGAAAGGTAACAAAAGGAGTTGATGATTTCATTTGTGGGGTAGCTTAAAACCTTATTTCTAAAATAAGGGTGCATCTGTGCATAAAAAGCTGTTAGCCAGCGTAATAACTAATAAAACAATAAAATGATGTCTTATTTCTGAGAGCAAAAGTAGGACTAATAAGAGGAAAAAACAAGTATTTTCGGTGTTTTTTTGTAAAATCTAATCTACGAGTCTATTACTGTGTTGTCTTTTACATATTTTATATGTTGATAGTACTATCAATGTCCGATTTGTGAAAAAAGAGTATACGGGTTCTATACTGTCATGTCTTTTCTATTCGCTTAACACTTATTTGCCTCTTTTTCCTCTCTTTCTTGAGGCGTATTTTCGCTGAAAAGTCATACAATATTTATAATAATTTACTTATAGACCAGCTTTTACCAGCCGGTGGCAGGTGGTATCAACCTTATTTTAGAAATAAGGTTTAGCCAATTTTTAGGTTATAATGTTTGAAACATGACTTTGTTTGTATGAAAGGACAGTTCTTTTTTGTTTGTCTACTGGCATCATTTCTATTTGCCGGATGCAGTCACGGTTCTGATGATCCGCCATTGCCTCCTGTGCCCGATCATCCCGATCATCCGGATGAACCCGATGAACCTGATAATCCCGACCCGGAACCTGTACTTGTTCCTATCGAACTTTATACCTCCCTGCTTAGTCGTTCGGCAGTCGATCAATTTGATGGCACACCCGTGGGGCTTGCCGTGGGCAGTAACTCCGGAAGCATAAATGAACAATGGGACGCCATAGCCGGAGAACAGCAACTCAACCTTTCGTCCGTACATTATTATCCCACGGACAGTTCCGCCGTCTACTTGTGGGGCTTTTACCCCCGCACCCTGCTTTCTATGGGCAAGGCGCATTATGAGCTGACGGGTAACGAAGATATTCTCTATGCCGAAGTCCAATCGGGGTCTTTGCGGCTACCGTTTTCAGAGCAGGACAAGAAAATCACCTTCCGCCATCTGCTGGCACAGTTGAATATCTCCGTGGAAACAGGAGAAGACTTTCAAGGCAGTTACCGTTTAAAATATTTGTCGCTGGATGGCTCTGCCACCAGTGCCTCTTTGGACTTGCTGAAAGGTGAAATGTCTTTTGGCAGTGAACCCATGCAGGTAGTGGTTTACGAAGCGCCCGGCACAAGCGGTCTTCCCGTGGAGGCGGGTGTGGAGATTCCTTTGGGCAATATCCTGGTTCAGCCGGGAGCGGAAATGATAATGAACATGGTGCTGGCAAGAGACGGTGATTCTGCCCATGATATTGCTTTCGAAGATATTCCCGTGGACTTTGAAGGCGGAGGATCTGAGTCCGGTTTGTCCTATGATCTGTCGGTAAAGTTGCCGGATAAGTTAGAGCCGGATAAACCCGAAGAGCCGGATAAACCCGAAGAACCGGACGAGCCTGACGAACCCGATAAGCCCGATGTTCCCGATATTCCTGTTCCTCCTCCTTCCAAGGAAATACAGATCACGGTAACCATCACTAAATGGGTGGAAACTACTTGGCAAGGTGGCGATTTGGATATCTTTTACAAGGATGGGAAACAATGAACTAGCATATATAAACAATTAACATAAAGAAAAAATGAAAAAGACAAGACAATTAGTTACAATCGGGCTGCTGGCAACAGGTTTGGTAGCCCTTTATGGATGTTCTTCGGATATCGAAGGGGAAAGTGGTGACAAAAAAGTTCAGCCTGTGGAGCTCAAAGTGCAGACTTCCATTTCACTGGGGCGTGCACTTGATCCTACAACAAAAGGGGCGATAACGGGTACTGCATTTACAGAAAATGACAAGATTGCCGTATATGCCAATAGTTCCAATTATAATAGTGCGAATAATAACTATGCTGTATATAAATTTGCTTCAAGCAGTTGGGCATCAGAGGCTGGCAATAAGATTTATCTGTCCATAGAGGATGCCACCATCTACGCCGTGTATCCTCATGATTTGACAGTGGAGCATACTTCTGCCGTATCCGGAACCACTACTGCCAGCGGCCTGCTGTTGCACGAAGGTGGAACTTCTTCTGCGGACAATAATAATAAGATTGACTTGAATAATGCTGCTACCGGTAACATCCATGCAGCGCAAGGTGAGATAGATTTTATGTATGCCACTCCGGCTACAGAAAGAAATGCCACTACGCAAGAGAAATGCAAAGCTACATTAGCGATGCAGCATGCATTGGCGATGATAAGTTTCAAGTTCTATAAAGATGATACTTTCAATGGCGATGGAAAGTTGACTAAGATAGAACTGAAGGATGCTGACGAGACTCCTTCAGTTTTCAAGACGGGGAATGCTACGATGCAGATTGGTGATGGTACAATTAGTGTGGCAGATAATGGCTCAAACAAAAAACTGACTCGCTTTCTATATACCAATTCTACTACAGAAGGATATACATTGTTGAAACTATCAGAAGTAAGCATATCCGGTGGGAGTAGCTCAAGTGATGATGACAAGAAAGCCTACCTTCCTGCTTTCAGTATGTTGGCATATCCTCTTGCTTCCTTCGGTGAGGATAAGATTAAGGCAACCTTTACCATAGACGGACTGGATTATACCATGAGTTTGCCCGAGCTTGAATCAGGCCATTCAGATAATTTTTGGAAAGCCGGATACAACACTATCTATACTGTAAAAATGAGTGGTAAAGAACCTACTTTAAGTGTTTCTGTGACAGAGTGGCAAGATGCTTCAGTTGGCGACATTGCCCCAATAAAATAACCGAATCAAGAACTTGAATGAAACGAACCCTATACATACCATTCACCGTTTGCATCCTCCTATTCTCTGCCTGTTCGGGTGACCTGCCCGAACAGCAGGCAGAGGAATCCCGTGTCTTGCAATTAAACTTTAAACAAGAAGGAGAGGCTACCCTTGTCCGAACTTCCAACGCATTGACTACGGAAAATGGTGCAGCCGCAGAAATAGGACTATGCATCACCCAAGGTACAGGATATGAGGCATACCCCGGCAGAACCAACACTCGTTATACATTCAAAACAAGCGATACAAAACTATATGAAGGAGAAAGTGGAAGCAGCTCAACTTCCACCACCTTCTACCTAATAGGAGAAAATGCCCATATACAAGCATTTATTCCCAACTCTGCCGTTACCCAAACCAATAGCGGCAATGGCTACACCATCCCCGTAACCATTCCTGCCCAGCAAACATTCACCACCACCGGCGGCGCTCCAAGCTGTGAAGCCATCGACTACCTTTACGGCTCTGCAAAAAACGATGTAGGAGATGCCACCTCCATCACCACCAACGCCATGCAGGCAAGCCCTACCAACATCTACCTGCACCACGCCTTGGCAAAAGTAATGTTTACCTTGCAATGCGACAAAGACCGTACCCCCAATACCGAATACGACTGCGTAAAAAGCATTGAAATACCCGCATCTTCCGGCACTCCTTTCCTTGTAGGAGCTACCGGAAACAGCAATTCTAAAATGCAAATAAACGATGGCAAAATATCAGGTTTAACAAACACAAATACCCTAACTCTTATCCCCGGCACAGGAAGTACTCCCATAGCCGTGGGAGCCGGCAACAGCCCTGCCACCGTAGCCTGCGGACTGGTAGCCCCGCTTACCGGCAAGCCCGGAACCGTCACCCTGACCATTACACTGGGAAAGAAAGATGATACCGCCCACAACCGCACCTACACCGCCACCTCCGATGCATTCAATGTGCAGTGGCAGGCAGGTAACTGTTACACCTACAAACTAGTATTGGGTAACACCCTCAGCATAGAAAAATCTGCTGTGGAGTGGGGGAAAATAGACTCTCAAATCAATGTAGCCACCGAGGAACAAGGAATAGGAAGCGCAGAAGAATTATGGGCATTTGCTAAAAAGTGGAATGAAGATGGAAATCCCTCTGGGAATCTTAGTGCCTACGAAGAATACGGATGGACTGAAAAAGGTGTATTCAAAATAAAACTAACCGCCCCCATTACCATAACAGGAACAACGGATAAAGATAAATGGACACCTATCGGCACGGCAGACAACCCTCTCACCATTCCTTTTGACGGGCAAGGATGGACTATCAATGTAGACCTTACCGGACTGGGAACGGGAGACGGCGGCACTCAACAAAAAATACCCACTGCCTATGCCGGAATCATAGGGCATACCACAAGCGACATCAGTAATGTAAAAATCATGACTTCCGGCTCTACTTCCGCCGCCATAGAATTTCCCGAAGCTGTTTATGCCGGCATTCTGGCAGGCAAAGTAGAAGGAAATATCACCAACTGCACTGCCGAGCTGAATGGCATCACCCTGCTTCAAAATAATGAATCGGCTGCTAGTGGATTATATTTTGAAGGACTGGTAGGCAGTTGTAAGGGAAATATCATCAACTCCGCCGTATATGCCAAAGGGACGAACGAACTGAAACTCAGCTTTAAAAAAGCCTCGGCAGGCAGTTGCGTAGGCGGTTTGGCAGGAACAGTGGCGGGAACGGTGAATAATTGCTACACACGCATCACGGAATTGAGTAACCAAGATGCTACGAATGCTCCGGCAGCAGGTAGCTTGGTGGGCGATATAGCCGGTAGTGGCGGAACCACTGCAACTACATTTGCCAATAGTCACTATATAGAGAATACTGCTTCTTCCGGCTCCGGAATCACTGTAACGAATTGCACCCGCCGGAGTGAACCGGATAGCGGAGTATCAACCCAAACCGATTTCAGTGGGCTATGCACCGCCTTGAATGAAATATCTCAGACGATGCAAAGTTGGGCAACTTGGACGGAAGAAAATGCAAATATAAGTGGTACCAAAACAGTAGTCAGTGTATTCCTGTTCAGCTATCGAGGCGCACCGGAAACCAAATAGGAATCAAAGTAAAAATATTTAGATAATGAAGAAATATAGCATATATCTTGTTCTATTTGCTGCATGGGCATCCTCATGCACCGATATGGATGAATGCCGCAACGACTTGCCACTTGGCAATCCGTCCGATTACGTGGTTACGGGGACTGTTGCGGGTACAAGCATCTCGGCTAGAATGGCAGATGTGGATTCGGAAGATGATTCAGGCATTTATACGGGTACTCAAACCACTTTTCAAGCGGGCGACCCTATCCTGATAGGGTGGAGTGGTAACACTGCAACCTATACATATACTTACTCCGGCGAGGGTGGTGTATTCACTCCTAAAACAGATGCGTCTGCCACCAATTACGGACTTTGGAAAGAATTGGTAACGAGCACTGCCACCGATGTATATGCCTGGTATGGGCAGGTAGAAACAGCCTTACCCACTGCGAATAGTGAAATTTCCGTGCAATCCAATCAAACTTTAGAAAGCGGTTATTTAAAAAGCCTTCGTCTGGCGGCGCACGTCTCCGTTACTCCTGCCACCTGCAAGGCATTGAATTTTGATTTCAAGCATCTGATGGCATGCCTCCGCATTCACTTGGTTATTGACGATAGGGAAGTAACTTCTACTGATATTATGGGTTCATCGGCAATCCTTGCAGGAGTAAAGACAAAAGGAAAGATCAATATTGATACATCTAGCAAAGACTATCAACTGGCGGTAGTAAACAGTACTACGGAAGATGTAAAGATGTACAAATGCCCTTGGTCTGAAAAGAACCCTTACTGGATTGATTTTAAATGCTTGCTTCCGGTACAAACTTTGCCGAAAGATCAAAAAATAACAGTGACTTTGGCTAATGGAAAGAAATATAACTGCACGCTGAGCGAGGACGTTGCATTGGAGGTAGGCAAAGTAACTTCTTTAACTATCGAGTTAAAAGCAAAAGGTGGACTTTCGGTATTCGTCCCCATTTGTACGGTTCTTGATGCTACTAACTGTGCTTTTTCCGGTAACCGTATTATTTCGGCTATTCAGCAGGATGGCGGAGGAATTCGTTTTCGCGTATATGATAAGAAGCCGGATGGAACATGGGGAGAAGGAGAACTGGTATATGAAGATGAAAACGGGAGTGCAGAGTTTCCGACAAGGCATACTCAATATAGTTATACTCAAACAAGTACTCCAGGTATGAGTCTGTACGGAGACTATGCAGCCTTTGGATATGGAGGAATGGGTACGTATGCTGCAAAAACTTTTTTTATTAAGAAGAGTCGAAATACGGGAAAGTGGTATTGCTCGGATGGCCCTATCGGCTTTTGTGGATATTCAGTAGCTATCAGCGATAGATTCCTGATAACGGGAAACCATATTGATGCTACAAATGGATATAATACCTATGTATATCCTATTGATGAAAACGGGGATTTGGGTACAGGATATATAAGATATAGTATGTCCGGTTATAAGCTATCTTTGGCAGAAAATTTCTTAGCTACCAATAATGGAGCTTTTTTGTATAACGAAAGCACAGGGCAATGGGATAAATTATATGATGCCAAAAAGGGAAATACTCAGCGTATTGCTACCGATGGAAAAAGGATGATTATACAAGACGGAGGTAATGAATCTGATGTAGATATTTATGATTTGAATGGAAATGCAGAAAGTTGGGAGGGTAGCAAGCCTAAAGGTGGATCAGGTGTACCTGTCGGAATTTATGGAGATTACGCTTTAGTGGGGCAGACTGTTTATGGCGGAAAAGGTAAGGATTTAGTGAATATTTGTTATAGAAATTCTAATGGGGTATGGAAAGTTATTGAAATGAAGGACGGTTTTCTTACAATGATGAAACATTGGGATTCCTCTATCACTGCTACAAAATTGATTGGTAATGTTATTTTCATGAAAGGTACACGCGCCTTAATAGTTTCTGAGAATAAAGCCTACTTTATAGAAAACATAGATAAAATGGTAGAGGACTGGATCAATAGCAATTATACAGAATAAAAAAACGAAATTATGGCATTATCAAAATACACCATCCTAGTAGCCGACTATATCCCCACGGATATGCTACTATTCAAAATATTACTGGCACAAGCCCATTGCCGATTGCTCACCGCCACCGATGGGCAAGATGCCTTGCGCCAAGCCGCAGAGCAACATCCCGACTTGATTCTGATAGACTTTTATATGCCCGGAATGAGTGGCTTTGAAGTAGCAGACCTCTTGCAGGGCAATGAAGAAACGCGACATATCCCCATTCTCTATGTGGTGAATATGGGGGATTGCCCGGTATTTACCCCCGATGGTAAAGTGCTTTCGCAAGAGGAATATGTAGAAAAGCCCTTCGATATGCGCCAACTGGTAAAACGCATTTTGCAACGGTTGGCGGTGGCAAAGAGTTGAAGTAACTCCATGCCTCCACCGTAGGGGCGGACACATGGGTCCGCCCCTACGGTAGATGTAATCAATAATGAAATATGAATACTATTTAATATTGAAAATAGAAAACAAATAAAAAGGAATCATTCACCCTTAATCTCAAAAACAAACGGAGCTGCTATTTTCTTTAAATACATTTTCCACAAAGAAAATAGCAGCTCCTAATAATTTACATTATAACTCCGGTAACCTACCGTGTTCCAAGAAAAAAGATAAGCTGTCAACCAGACTGATAATCTTCGATTTATCTTCTCCCAACTCGTTTATCACTTCTTCCGCCATCATTCTATCCGCCTTTTTTCTGCCTATATTATCTTTGATGGTGTGACTTACCTCCAATATTTTTGAATGAGGCGAATTTGATCCTATCTGCATGGCAACCCAAGTATTTTCATTTACCCCCAGCAGGCCCGCCGCCTCATTTACACCGCCTTCCAAATACCTTGCATAATGAGATAAAATCTCCCCGTTGTGGATCATCTGCCTTCGGATCTCATCCGGAATCTTGTCTAATGTGTTCTCTACTCTTTCTCTGATTCTCGTGAGTTTTTGATTTTGTTTTTTGTTATCCATCTCTTTACATTTTTTTAAACGAATGCAAAATTATAAAAGAAAAATCATACCCAAACGTAATGCGTTACGTTTGGGTATGATTTGTTTCACGTACCTTTGCATCAGCAAACGAAAAATACGTAATAAAAGAATAGTATAAAAATAAAATTTAATTAGTTATGAAACCCATAGAAGAATTTATTGTATCTGTGTACCGAGTAAACAATTCATCGAAAAACGTCCCGGTTCCTCTCATTAATATATTGAAGTCAATCATCACCGGCGAGCAAAAGGATAAAGTGAACGCCATCCGCCGCTATGCCACGGACGGTGACCTTCCGGCAGCCAACGCCTTGAAAGCCACCCTTCCCTGTTTCACCGTGGCGGGCGTGTTCCGGGGCGGCCATGCTGCCAAGAATCTGGAGACACCTACCGAACTGATTATTCTGGACTTTGACTATGTGGCAGACGTGGAAGCCCTGCGCGCCATCTGCCAAGCCGATCCCCACACTGTAGCCTGCTTCCGCAGCCTCAAAAGCGGGCTGAAAGTGATAGCCCATGTAGAAAACTCCACGGCGCGCCATGCCGAGGCATACCAACTGGTGCGCCTGCATTATGAAGAAATCACCGGATTGAAAACGGATGAATCGGGCAAAGACCTGAGCCGCACCTGCTTGATGAGCTATGATCCGAATGCTTACATCGCCGCCCTCTATCAGAGCTTTATCCTTCTTCCTCCCGCTGCGGAGGAGGAAATGGTTCCCGTTGCAATCCAATCCGGCAATCTTCCTCAACCCGCGAATGTTCCCGGACTTGCGAATCCTACCGAGGCTGCCAATGCCTCCGAAACCAATCTTCCTTCCTTTGCCGGACAGGAAGCCGCCTTTGTAGCCTACCAGCTCACCGCCCATCCCATAGTGGAGGGCGACCGCAACCAAGGTGTTTTTCGCCTGGCTTGTTTTGCCTGCAAGTCCGGTTGCAGCGCCGGGGAAATTTACAGAATCTTGGAGAAAAAACTGTGCGATCCCACCTTCTCGGCTGCCGAGTTAAAGAAGGCTGTAGATAATGGTTATCAGGAAGTTAGCAAGCAAAAAAAGCTTTCCGTCGGAGCAATTTCGGCAAGTGATGAAAGTCTCATAGTATCAAAGTCTCATATGGGTGCACGCGGCAACGCAGAGGGAGAAGAAGAAGCATATTGGCAAGGTGAGGAGTATCGTAAACAGACGCCTTTTTTCCCGACAGTGTGTTTGCCGATATGCCCTCTTTCCTGAAAGACTGCATGCTTCCGGATGTACCTCCGCGTGAAAGGGATGTCTTGTTCCTCTCCCTGCTGGTCAGTTTCAGCAGCCTGCTGCCCCGCACGTGGGGACGCTATAGGAGCCACCGCACCACTCCGCATTTGTTTGGCTGGGTGGTAGCCCCTCCTGCCAGCGGAAAAAGCATTGCCCAGCTGGCTGCCAAACTGCTGGATGTGACCGATGCTGCCATCGCCGCCACCAGCGACCGGGAACAGAAAGAATATCGCAAGAAGAAGGTGGAATATACCCGTGCGGCAAGTAGCCATAACGCTGCCGTCACACTGCCCGACGAACCGGTGGAGCCGCCTTATAAAATGCTCCGCATCCCGGCAAATATCAGTACCAGCCGATTGATTCATGCCCTGCATGACAATGCCGAGATGGGCGGCATTATTTTTGACACCGAGGCACAGACATTGGCAAACACAAACAAACAGGACTTCGGACAGGTGGATTACATCCTCTGCCAGACGGCGGAACAGGAGAGGGTGGCATCGGGCTATCTGAAAGATGGATTGAAGCCACTGGTGGCCTTCCGTCCCAGCATGGCGATGATGCTCACCAGCACCACTTCGCAGGTGGCGGGACTGATTAATAATCAGGAAAGCGGCTTGGCAAGCCGTGAATTATTCTATACTTTCCGTGCCGCCGCAAAGTGGGAGGATATAGATGATGGCGCCGAGAATGTGGACGACCGTTTCGAGGAACTTTCCGTCCGGGCATATGCCTTGTGGCAGTTTTGCGAAAAGCATCCCCAGGAGTTCGGTTTCTCGTTGAAGCAGTGGGGAGAGTTGAACCGTGTCTTCAGAAACCTGATGCAGGAAGCCGACATAGAGGGCAACGAAGGAGTGCAGCCGGTGCTGAAGCGTTATGGTATGAGGGTGATGCGCATAGCCTGCATCCTGTCCCGCTTGGAGCAGTTTGATGGTGTGGAGCCGGGGGAGAACGGGGTGTGTACCGATAGGTGTTTCCGCATGGCGATGGATGTGGTGATGTGTTGTTATCAGCATAGCCGCCTGTTGTTTACCGCCATGAAGCCCACTGCTTATTATTCCCTGCGGAATCCGAATGCGATGCGCGACTTTTTCGATCGTCTTCCTTCGCGTTTCGTCACCGCCCAAGCCTTGCAGGTAGGCGAGGAGTTTAACATTTCGAAGGCTGCCGTACATCGCTTGTTGATAAAAAGCAACGGGGTGATTATTAATAAGATAGGTCATGGATCGTATGAGAAGACGGTGGCGTAGCACCCATATGATACTTTGATACTATGAGACTTTGGAGCTTTCTACACAAGTGTTTTCACATTTGCGCTAACGCTTTCATCCACCCGTAGGGGCGGACCCGTGTGTCCGCCCGAAAGCATAAAGTGAACTGTTCTCGGGCAGACACATGGGTCTGCCCCTACGGGAAATGATAGGTTAACAAGATGTGTGGAAAGAGTAGCTCAAGAGGGGATGAAGTTACCAACGGTCACGGCCTTTGATAAAAAAGCCCGCGTTGTTTACCTTCAAACAACGCGGGCTTTTCCACAAACCTCTCCACGAATTTTCCCCATCTTTCAAGGCTCTCCCAAATGTCCCACTATCAGCCTCACTTCTGCCGAAGAAAACGTCCGGTTCTCCGCCTGATACCCCACTGCCAAGAGTTTTTCCATCAGCCCGATGCACCTGCGTATCCATCGCATCAGTTTACGCACGGCGCTGGGGGCTTGCAGCACAGGGAAATAAAGTGTGGCAAGTTCGGACTTGCTATAGCATCTCATTTTAAATTTTTCTTCTTCCATTTTTGCGGTTGTATTTTATCATGTTTCTACCTATAAAGGTACTCATTTTTCTTCAAATTCATTCCTCTTTTCAGAAGAAAATTCTTCTTATTTTTTCCTACTGACGTAGGCTGACACAGGTAGACACCGGCGGGGTGGCGCAGCGTATCTTTGCATTGTCAGAAGGGAAAAGGCTGCCGGCCGGAATGCTTCTGTGTGAGAGTGTTTTTTTATATCTGGTTATCCATTTAAATACTTATTATTTATGTCACAAAAGTACATTGTTGTAGCGAAAATGAATCCGATAAACAAGAATGCGGATCCTAAGTATTATGCCCAGGCAAAGAGTAACATGAAGGTGTCGGTGAAGGACATCTGTACCCGTATTGCAGAGCGGTCTTCTTACCCCAAAGGGGAGTTGGAAGGGACTATCAATGAGTTCCTGCTGGAAACCGAGCACGTGTTGGGCGAGGGGAATATCGCCCAGTTGGGTGAGTTGGGGAATTTCCGAATGTCTATCCGCACGGCGGATGCCACGGAAACGGCAGAAGCATTCGGCAAGGCGAATATTAAGGATTGCAAGATTATCTTCTGGCCGGGCGCATCGTTAAGAAAGTTGTGCAAGACGATGGATTATGTGCTCTATAAACCCGATGTGGTGGAGAAAGAGCCGGTGGGATCGGTAGATTAGCATTATTCCTGGCATAACATCCACCGGGAAAACATTCACCGGGAAACCATCCGTCGGGAAAAACATCCACTGTAGGGGCGGACCCATGTGTCCGCCCGAAAGCGTAAAGTAAACTCTTTTCGGGCAGACACATGGGTCTACCTCTACGGTAAACCACTAACATTAAAACCCTAAAAAAACATGAGCGAATCAAAGAAAACCAACTGGACTATTATCTTGAAAATCATTATCGCAGTAGCAACCACTATTGCCAGTGCTGTAGGAATAACTTCCTGCATTCAATAAGAAAAAACAAAATTACCATGAACCCAAACGAACTAACTACCGCAGAAGTGAATCCAAAGGAACTGAACATCAAAGAGGAAGAATACCTCCCCCGCGAAATAAAACTAATCGTGATTCATTGCAGCGCTACCCGCTGCAACATCCCTTTCACCCCTGCGCAACTGGAAGAATGCCACAAAGCAATGGGCATGAAATGTACCGGTTATCATTTTTACATCACCCGTGATGGAATGCTCCACCACACCCGTCCCCTGGAAGAAGTGGGTGCACATGCCCGTGGATTCAACCTTCATAGCATTGGAATATGCTATGAAGGTGGTTTATCCCCCGAAGGTATCCCGATGGATACCCGCACCACCTTTCAGCGAATGGCATTGCTGGACTTGCTAACGATATTGAAAAAACTATACCCGAATGCCACCGTCAAAGGGCATTACCAACTCAGTGCCGACATTCACAAAGCCTGTCCCTGTTTCGATGCAGAAAAGGAATACAGTTTGCTGCAGGGTGCCTAGAAGATGTTGTTCATTTCGGAAAGGAAATGAATCAAATTGCATTTGTTGGAAAAGACAGCGCAGCCTCCCCCTTCAAAAGGGGGAGAGGCTGCGCAATGCTTCCTTGGGACAATGCAATTTTATGTTCTTTTGTTCTTCTGTCTAAAATTCATTCAAAACCATCCCCGAAATGAATGACAAAACTATTATTTTTTAATTTTTAATTCTCAATTTTTAATTTAATATGAAATATCTGATAGACCAACTTATCACCGTAGACCCATCTTTCTACCGCCATTACCTTGAAATGCTTCTCACCCTGAATCGCATCCACGCCCTCACTCCCTGGCAAATGTCCATGTTGCTGTGGCGCGCCAAAATCTTCAACATCCCCATCCTCTATCCCGAACTGCTAAGAATTAGCATCACCAGCGAACAGGAACGGGACGAAGTGCGATTCATGAAAATATGGAAGCTGAAAGAAATCATGAAATTAATGTCGTCCTGGCAGCGACACCAATGTGAAGGAATCAGGAGAGAACGATGGAGATAACTTACTGTTACTCCACCATATATTGAAGCGCAATCCATACGGACAAGCCGGTTACCGGGAACAAACCTCCCCCGGTAACCGGCTTCTTTTTATCAGATAAAGCCATCACCAACAATCCTCCTCCCCACTGAACAAAAGTCCGAATCCCTTCGTTTATATAAACAAAACGCAATACCTATGGCAACCCGGACAACAGACAAGAAAAAACTCACTTTCTCCCTGCTTTTCAAGATCCTAAAGGATACGGCTCAGGGATTTATAGACGACAGTGTTACCCGTTTAAGTGGATCGTTGGCTTATGCCACTTTGTTCTCAATCATACCTTTTCTCTCCCTTCTGGTCACTATCGGAGTCTTTTTTCATATGGATCTGGCTAATCAATTATATATACAACTGGAACCGGTGGTGGGGACGAAAGTAATAGAAGCGCTTCGTGCCATATTGGAGAATGCCGAGAAAACGAATGCATCCACTTTTGCTACGGTCGTCAGTTTGTGTGTCACTGTTTTTGGTGCCACCACGGTGTTTGCCGAGATACAGAGTTCGCTGAATACCATTTGGGGGATAAAGGCCGTGCCGAAACGCAGTTGGCTGAAGTACCTCAAGAACCGTTTGCTTTCTTTCTCCATCATTCTTGTGTTCGCTTTTATTATGCTTATTACGTTCAGCATTACCAATATTATTGTGGATCTGAGCAAGCGGTTTATGGTGAGCAATCCGGATGTGGCGGAGTCGTTGGTGAAAGGGGGAGGAATCGTAGTAAATATAGTTGTTACCGCTTTTATCTTTACATTGATTTACAAGATATTGCCCGATGCCCGGTTGAAAAGTAAGGATGTATGTGTGGGTGCTATTGTTACTACGCTGCTTTTGCTGGTGGGGCAGTGGGGCATATCGCTCTATATAGGGATGGCAAATGTGGGCAATGTGTATGGTGCGGCGGCATTTATGGTTGTTTTTATTACTTGGATTTATTATTCTGCCATCATTATTTATATAGGTGCGGAGTTCACCCAGGCGTGGGCAAATGAGATGGGAGGCAAGATTGTGCCCGATGAGTATGCGGTGGCGACTAGGATTGTGGAAATACGAGAGTAACGTTTTCATCCACCGTAGGGGCGGAAGATTTTCCCATAGCCGTCAAGCTAAGGACAACATCCACTGTAGGGGCGGATTGAATCCGCCCGAACCAGCGGTCACGACCTTGGGAGTAATGCATCCACAAATACACCTTTCGGAGTGTTAACGGGCGCATTCAATGCGCCCCTACAGTGGATGGAAACGCCATTGGCAGGCTTAGCTTGACGGCTATGGGAAGATTTTCCGCCCCTACGGTGGATGTTTTAAGAGAAAAGGTTCTTAGCTCTTTAATGCCTCCAGCAACTTATCTATCGCCTTTTCCGCATTTCCTTTTTCCTCGTCCAGCAATGTTACGAATTTACTGCCTATAATTGCTCCGGCGGCATGGGCGGAGGCGGCTTCGAAAGTCTGTTTGTTTGAAATTCCGAAACCTATCATTCGTGGGTTGCGCAGGTTCATATCTGCTATGCGTTGAAAATATTCCTGTTTCTGTGTGTTGAAATCTTTTTGTGCTCCGGTGATGGCGGCAGAAGATACCATGTAAATAAATCCGTCTGTATGTTCATCAATGGAACGGATGCGTTCTTTGCTGGTTTCGGGGGTGATGAGCATGATTACTTTTACATCATATTTCAGGGCGATGGGGCGGTATTCCTCCATGTAATCCTTGAAAGGCAGGTCGGGGATAATCACTCCGTCAATGCCCGTCTGCTGACAGGTGCGGCAAAAGTTCTCAAAACCATACTGCATGATGGGGTTGAGGTAGCCCACCAGTACCAATGGAATTTGTACTTCCGGACGGATATTTTTCAGTTGGTTGAAAAGAAGTTTCAATGTCATTCCGTTGTTCAGGGCACAGGTGGCGGCGTGCTGAATCACCGGGCCGTCTACCATAGGGTCACTGAAAGGAATGCCGATTTCAATCATGCTTACTCCTTTTTTTTCTAGTGCTTTGATAGTGTCTACCGTACCTTCCAAAGTGGGAAATCCTGCGCAAAAATAGATAGAGAGAATGTCTTTTTGCTTCTGGCTGAATAATTGGTTAATTCTGTTCATTGTATTTTTTGTTTAATTTGTTCTATAAATGATTTTAATAAGGCGGCATCCTTTTGGGCGGGGGATGTCTCGAAACCGCTATTCAGGTCAATGCCTGCCCATTGTTCATGTTTGAATGAGGCGAGGGCGTCGATGCTGTGGGGGGTGATGCCTCCACTGAGCAGGAAAGGCGTGCGGCCACGGTAGGCATGGAGCACGTTCCAGTTGAAGGTCTTGCCGGAGCCGCCGAAGCCGGGGCAGGCAGTGTCGAACAGGAAATAGTCGCAGATGCTTTCGTAGCACAGGGTGGGTTGCAGGTCTTGCTCTCCGGCTATGGAGAATACCTTGATGACGCCCAAGCCTTCGGCTTTCAGTTTCCGGCATTGTTCGGGCGTTTCCTTGCCGTGCAGCTGGATGTAGTGCAGGCCGAATGCCTTGGCTTGCTGCAAGATACGGTCTGTGCTTTCGTTGACAAAGACACCGATTCGGCGGCAGTGTTCCGGCAGGTAGTCCGGGGTGTGGAGACGTAGCGGGCGGAGGAGGGGAAGAAGATGAATCCCATCCAGTCCGTTCCGGCTTGTTCCACGGCGCGTATGTTTTCGGGGTCGCGCATTCCGCATACTTTTATTATCATTTTTGTATTCTTTTTTTTATTGTATGGGTTGATACATTGTGTCTACTGTAGGGGCGGACCCGTGTGTCCGCCCGATAGCACTTCAAATAGTGTATTTACGGATGTATTACTTTCAAGGTCATGATCGCTAGTTCGGGCGGACACATGGGTCCGCCCCTACGGTTATTCGGTCCATTGTTTCGGAGGATTTGTGATCATTGCGGCTGTTATCAGCCTGCCAACTCTTTGATGAACTCCTGCAACGCCTTTCCCGGATCGGGTGTTTTCATAAAATTCTCACCAATCAGGAATCCGCGGAAACCGGCGGCACGTAATTGTTTCACCGTTTCGGGGGTTGAGATGCCGCTTTCGGATACCAGCAGCATTTCTTTGGGCAATCTCTCCGCCAGGCGGAAGGAATTTTCCACGTCGGTGTGAAAGGTGCCCAAGTTACGGTTGTTTGCACCTATCATGTCTATATTTTCATTTACGTATTCCAATTCCTGTTCGCTATGGATTTCCAGTAATACTTCCAGTTCCAGTTCGTGCGCCTTGATGGCGAGGGCTTTGCATTGTTCTTTATCCAGTGCGGCGGCAATGAGGAGGACGGCGTCCGCACCCACAATGCGGGCTTGGTAGAGCTGGTATTCGTCTATGATGAAGTCCTTCCGCAATATGGGCAGTTGCACTTGGGGGCGGGCTGCGCGGATGTCTTTCAGGGTACCGCCAAAGAATTTCTCATCGGTCAGGATGGAGAGGGCGGAGGCGCCGGCTGCTTGGTAGGCAGGGGGGATAAGGTCGGCTTTTCCTTCTTCTTTTATCCAGCCTTTGGAGGGCGAACGGCGTTTGAACTCGGCGATGATGCCGGAAGGAGAAGCGGCAAGACTGGCACGCATACTGACGCGCGGGGTGGGCTCGTTGCAGTTGTTTATCAGCAGGTCTTGGCTGATGGCGGCCTTTTGCAATTCGATTTCGATTTGCTTGTGGGCGATGATTTCATCTAATATATCTTTCATTGTTTCTTTACTTTAGTATATGGGTTACTGTTATCATTTGCTGTAGGGGCGGATTGAATCCGCCCGGATGCATTCACAAATTCCCTCTGAAGTGTTATCGGGCAGATTCAATCTGCCCCTACAGCAAAAGGATAATAAAATTAGTTTTCCTACGGAATCCTATCAACTATTCAATTCAATGAACTTCTTTAACGTCCGCATCGCCTTTCCACTTTCCAGTGACTCGCGGGCGATGGCTACACATTCCTCTATCGGCTTTTCCGGTTCCATAGCCTGAATGGCAAAAGAGGCATCGATCAATACGCAATCCGTTTGTGCCTTGGTCGCTCTGTTCTCTAGCACGTGATTGAAGATCTGTGAGGCTTCTTCGGGAGTGGTTCCCCCGTAAAGTTCCTCTTGCTTTGCCAGTGAGAAACCCAGTTCGGACGGTTTATAAATGGTTTCGTAGCGGTTAGTCATTACTTTAAATTCGTCCGTCAGGGAGATTTCATCGTAGCCATCCAGGTTGTTTACCACGGCAAAGCCGATGCCCAGTTTTTGGAATACGTTGGTATGAAGACGCATCTGTGGCAGATCGGCAACTCCCAGCAGTTGGTATGCCGGCAAGCAAGGATTGACCAACGGGCCCAAAAGGTTGAAGATGGTACGCACCTGCAATGCCTTGCGCACCGGGCCTACGCTTTTCATGGCGGGGTTGAATAGTTGGGCGTGCATATATACCATGCCGCATTCTTCCATGGAACGGGTCAGCTTGTCCTGGTCGTTGGTGAATTTTACTCCGTGTTGTTCAATTACGTTGCTGGCTCCGCTGACGGAGGTTGCGCCGTAATTTCCGTGCTTGGCAACGTGGTATCCGGCTCCCGCCACTATGAAGCAGGCGCAGGTGGAGATGTTGAATGTGTTCTTTCCGTCGCCGCCGGTTCCTACGATGTCGATGGGCTGGTAGGCGGAGAAATCTACGGGCACGCGGGTGGTGAGCAGGGCTTCGCGGAAGCCGATCAGTTCTTCGACTTTGATGCCGCGCATCTGGAAGACGGTGAGCAGGGCAGCTATCTGTGAGTCGTTGTACATTCCTTTCGTTATGTTGAGCAATAGCTCTTTGGCTTCTTCACGGGTTAGTTCCTCGTGGTTGAAAAGGCGGGATAATATGGCTTTCATTGTTTTTGTCAAATTATATGTAATTGTTTATTGTTCCCGTAGGGGCAGATTGAATCTACCCGATGGCAGTTTGCTTTGTGTCTTCGGGCGGATTCAATCCGCCCCTACGGTGGAAAATATCCGTGATGACTTTGGGGGACATCCTTTAATGGGTTTTATGCATTTAAGAAATTGGCAATCATCGTTTTACCATCGGGAGTCAATACTGATTCGGGATGGAACTGGATGCCGTGTACATCATATTCCTTATGCTTTAATGCCATGATGTAACCTTCCCGGCTAACGGCGGTAACCTCCAAGGATTCCGGGAAATCTTTCGTATCTACCACCCACGAATGATAACGGCCTACAGGAATTTCAGAGGGTAATCCGTTGAAGATATAATCGGGAGATTGGGTTACTGAAATCGGGGTTTGTACGCCGTGGAACACTTCGCTCAGGTTGGTGAGTCGTGCGCCGAAGGCTTCGCCGATGGCTTGTTCGCCCAGGCATACGCCCAGAATCGGTTTCTTTCCGGCGTAAGTTTTGATTACGTCTAGCAGTAATCCGGCTTCGGAAGGGATGCCGGGGCCCGGTGAAAGGATGATTTTATCGAAGGCTTCCAATGCTTCCAAGTGAAAGGTGTCATTGCGGAGTACGGTTACTTCTGCGCCCAGTTCTTTGACCAGGTGGCTCAGGTTGTACGTAAATGAGTCGTAGTTATCTATAATTACTATTTTCATAATTGTTTTTGTTTCTTTGTTTTGTAAAATGTTGCGTTTTATGGCAACAGGGATGTATCTTTTTTGTTCCCTTTCTCGTAGGGGCAGACCCGTGTGTCTGCCCGAAAATGGTTTGCATTATGTGTTCGGGCGGACACATGGGTCCGCCCCTACGGTGGATGCCTACATTTGTTCTGCTAGAATGATAGCTTTCTTCAATGCTCCCAGCTTGTTATTCATCTCTTGCAACTCGTATTCCTCATTACTCTTTGCTACGATGCCGCCGCCTGCTTGAAACCACAACTCATTGTTACGGCTCACAAAAGTACGAATCGTAATAGCTTGATTCAGTGTTCCATTTAACCCGATGAAACCGATGCAACCACCGTAAGCTCCACGGCTGTGGGGTTCGTATTCGCTGATGAGCTGCATGGCTTTTACCTTGGGCGCACCACTTAATGTTCCGGCAGGGAAGGTGTCAATAAAAGTCTTGATAGGATTTGCGCCTTTATCCAGTTCCCCGCTGACGCGGCTCACCAAGTGGATAACATGGCTGTAATATTGCGGCTCTTTGTAAAATTCCACCTCTACATCGTGGCAGTTGCGGCTCAGGTCGTTGCGTGCCAGGTCCACCAGCATCACGTGTTCGGCATTTTCTTTGGGGTCGGCAAGTAGGGCGGCGGTCAGTTCGGCATCCGTTTTCTTGTCTCCGCTGCGGCGGGTGGTTCCGGCTATGGGGTCTATGGTGGCGCGTCCACCCTCTATCTTGCAATGCGTTTCGGGGGAAGAACCGAAGATGCGGAAACCGCCGAAGTCAAAGTAGAACAGATAGGGGGAGGGATTGATGCTGCGCAAGGCGCGGTAGAGCTTGAAATCATCACCTTCATAACGCTGGATGAAGCGGCGGGAAAGGACAATTTGGAACACGTCGCCACGCATACAGTGGGTGATGCCTTTGCGGATGTTTGCTTTGTGTTCTTCGTCCGTCAGGGTGCTGGTGGTTTCGCCTACGGCGTGGAAGTCGTAGGTGGTGTAGTTGCGGTTGTGGATGCATTTCTCTACATAGTCCAAGTGGCTTTCTTCGCCGTCCTGAAGCATTTCCAGTAGTAGCATTTTATTACGAAAATCGTTGAATACGATCAGGTATTTGTATAAGATGTAGAGCATATCCGGAGCATCGTTCTTGGGGTCGCGGCTATCCTTTACATTGATATTCTCGAAGTAGCGCACGGCGTTGAAGGTGGTGTAGCCGTAGAGTCCGCAATAGTTGTCGTATTCGCCGCTTACCCGGAAATGGTTCAGGAAATCGGTGATGGCGTTGTCTACGCGGTAGTCGGCGGTGATGGGGTGTTCCTCGGTGGTTCCGTCGGGGAAGGTGAGGGTGGCGATGCCATGGTTGATGCCGATGCTGGCTACCGGGTTCAGTCCGATGAAGGAACGGTTGTTTTCACTGCCGTAATAGTCCGAGCTTTCCATCAATGCGCTTTGGGGGAAGATGTCTCGCACTTTCAGGTAGGTGCTGACCGGGGTGTGGAGGTCGCCCAGTATCGTTTTATAGTTGGTGGTGTATGTAAAAGTTTTCATAATGTTGTTACTGTTTTTTATTATTGTCCATATGCAGCCTTTCATCCACTGTAGGGGCAGACCCGTGTGTCTGCCCGAAAATAGTTTGCATTACGCATCCGGGCGGACACATGAGTCCGCCTCTACGTGGGCGTTTATAGGGTATTGTATTCTTTCAAATACGTCTCAATATCCTTATCTCCGCGTCCCGATACGGTGAGTACCACCACATCGTCCGCCTTGAATTTCATTTTCTCTAAAGCTCCCAATGCATGGGCCGATTCCAATGCGGGGATAATTCCTTCCAGGCGTGTCAACTCGAACGCGGCGCGGATGGCTTCATCATCATCTATTGCCAATACCAGTGCACGTTTCTGTCTTGCCAGATTGGCGTGCATCGGGCCGATTCCCGGATAATCCAGTCCGGCGGAGATGGAGTAAGGTTCTTCTATCTGTCCGTCCTCGCTTTGAATCACCAGCGTTTTAGCTCCGTGGATAATTCCCATCTTGCCCAGTTGGATGGTGGCTGCCGACATTCCTGTGTCAATACCTTTTCCTCCTGCTTCGGCAAGGACTATCTGCACGCGTTCATCGTCTATATAGTGGTAAATGGTTCCGGCAGCATTGCTTCCACCGCCTACGCATGCCATCAGGTAATCGGGGTATTCGCGGCCTTCCTGCTCTTTCAGTTGTCTCTTTATTTCTTCGCTGATAACCGATTGCAGGCGTGCCACCATATCGGGGTAAGGATGTGGGCCTATGGTGGAGCCGATGACATAATACGTGTCGGCAGGATGGCAACATCAGTCGCGGATGGCCTCGTTGGTGACATCTTTCAGGGTCATGTTGCCCGAGGTGACGGGGCGGACTTCGGCGCCCAGCATTTTCATCTTTTCCACGTTTACGTGCTGGCGTTCCACGTCCGTTTTACCCATGTAGACGATGCACTGCATATTCATCAGGGCGCATACGGTGGCGGTTGCCACGCCGTGCTGTCCGGCACCGGTTTCGGCTATGATGCGGGTTTTGCCCATGCGCTTTGCCAGTAGCACTTGTCCGATGGCGTTGTTTATTTTGTGTGCGCCGGTGTGGTTCAGGTCTTCACGTTTCAAGTAGATTTTGCAACCATACTTTTCGCTCAGGCGATGCGCCAGGTAGAGAGGAGAGGGGCGTCCCACGTAGTCGCGCAGCAACTGGTGAAACTCCTTTTTAAAATCTTCATTGTCTAATACCTCCAGATAGGCATTTCTTAATTCTTCTACGCAGCGGTGAAGGATTTCGGGGATGTATGCCCCGCCAAATTCACCATAATAACCTTCGTTGTTTACCTGATAAGTTTTCATTTTTACGCTGTATTTTTAGTCTTTAATAATTTGCATAAACGAAAAAAAGCCTGTCGTAAGTTACGACAGGCCTTCAATTGAAATATCCTTTTTAGAATGCTAGGTATATATACACGGACTGGTTCGCTTACGACTTTATGAGTTGCAAGTGACGCCACCAATATGTATTTACCAATATTCTATTCATAATTTCTGCTTTTAATTTGATGCAAATGTAAGCGTTTTGTTTTTAATTCCAAAGAAAAAGTGACTTTTTTTCTTATTTATTTGCTGCTTCGTTCAATTTGCCCTTCATTTCCTGGGCTTTTTGGCTTACTTTATCCGCCACTTCATCGCCTACCCGTTCTGCTTTATGCTTGGCATGATGGGCAAAATCTCGTGCGTCTTCCTGCAAATCCTGAATGGCGTCATATACGTCCCTTCTCAGTTTGCGACCTCTGTTACTGTGTGCAAAACAACTTAATGCACTGCCTGCTAGCGCTCCCAGCGCCAGTCCGGCAAAGAATTTTCCGTTACTCATAATCTTGTTCAATTTTAATTGGTTTTATAAATGAACATTCCGGCGGGTGAAATGGTTTTTAGTACATCAGTTAATAAAGCATTAAAATAAAAAGGTATGAAACGTAAATTTTGGATAAGAATCGGGGCGGTTGCGCTGGCGGTATTGTTGCTGTGGTGGCTCTATTGGGCTATATTGGTAGATGAGGATGAGAATGAACAAGGGGTGCCGGAGACGGAGCAGATAGATTGATTCCTTGGGAGGAAGGTCTTTTCGGGATGGTTTTGAATCAATAGTTTAAGGTAAACCTCCACCGTAGGGGCGGATTGAATCCGCCCGAATGCATCCACAGATACACCATTGGGATGTTATCGGGCAGATTCAATCTGCCCCTACGGTGGACGGCAAGGCTATTCATAACCATCCCGAAACTAACCTTCCTCCCCTCTGCAAATATTCTCCCCTCCTATAGATCTTCTTTCAAAAATAATCTGTATATTCGCTACATTAACAGTTAATGATATATGTAATATGAAAACAATGAATTATTCTATAATCAGATGTATTTGTGCATTGGTCATCGGTGTGTTGCTGGTGGCGTGGCCTGAGGCGGCTATTCTTTACCTGGTCATCACCATCGGGGTGTTGTTTCTGGTTTCGGGGCTGTTCTCGGTATTCGGTTACCTGATGCGTGGAAAACAATCGGGTACGTCTTTTCCCATTGCGGGGTTGGGCAGTTTGCTGTTCGGTTTGTGGCTGATGGTGATGCCCGCTTTCTTTGTGGGAATTCTGATGTACGTGCTGGGCGCTATCCTGGTGTTGGCGGGTATCAGTCAGATTGTGAATTTATCGGCTGCCCGTAGCTGGACTATCGTACCGGGCGGTTTCTTTGTGATTCCCGTGCTGGTACTGATAGCAGGCATTGTGGTGTTGTTCAATCCGTTTACTGCGGCTACTGTTCCGTTTATTATTTTGGGGGTGAGTAGCATTGTTTACGGCCTTTCCGATTTGGTAAGTATTATTCGTTTCCGCCAGAAGAAAGACAAGGATGTGCCGGAGATTGAAGATATTACGCCTATTGAAGAAATAAAGGACTAAAAGAAAGATATATCTATGAAAACACGACTGGGTTACTTATGTATTGTATGTTGCGTGCTGCTGGCTGTGGCGTGCAAGAATACTCCCGCTTCTTCTTCGGGTGGCAGTGAGGCTGCGGCTGTAGATGAAGGTGCAGGCGGCTGTGAAGGCGAGAAGGCAAAAGCTATTCTGTGGATTGATTATAAAAAGGGTAAGAAACCGATTTCCAACGGAATGACTATCCGGACTGTAAAGGTACACGCGCACGTGTATGCGGATGGGAAACTGAAAATCATTTCCTTTTGCAAGAAGCAACCCATGCGGGTGGAAGACTATATTTTGAAAAAGGTAGAGTTTTATACCATTCGGAAAGAAGTGTTCGAAGAAAATTATTTGGAGCCGGGGGATCAGTATTTGCAGTTGCGGTATGTGCCGGCTTGGATAAAATAAAGGATTATGTCATCGGGCGGAAAATATTCCGCCCCTACGGTGGATGGAAAGGTTATGGGGAATGGATGCGTTTATGCCATTTTCCCGGTAAGTATTTCTGTTTTCAGAAAATCATAGACGTAACGGGGACTTTGGAAATAGAGTTTTGTACGTTCATCCATCAGACGCAGATATGTGTCTGAGTTGAAAACGGTATTTAATGCTTCTTCCATCTGCATTCCCTGGTCTTCCATTAATAGAACCACCAGTTCCTTGACCATATCGTTCATCATTGCTTGTTTTTCATTCATAATCTTTTTAGTTTCTTGATGGCACGTTCTGTTCCAAAAAAGTATTGAATGGTAATTCCTTTCATGTATTTCAAGTTCTTTACCAGCGTTGGAAGGTCTATCAGTTGATTGTCGTATTTCCAAAGCTGTACTCCCACTCGGTCATCGGCAATGGGACCTATCACTACATCATAAGAATGAACACATTCTGAATTGGGGTTATTACGATTGGCAAGTATAAACTCTGCCCATTCTTCAGAATACTCCATAAATCGTTTTACCGATAGTGAGCCGTCACTAAAACACTGCTCATCCAGTTCATATTTAATAACTGTAGGTGAGCCGCATTCTAACTGGTCGGTTTTGGTTTGCGCCATATCTTATGCTTGAGCAAGACTCTCAGTCAGATAAAAACCTCGTCCGAAGTCTTTGTTTGGCTTTGATTTCAGTAAATCGATAATATCGAAATCTATATTTGTGCCATGATAAAGTATCATACAAGCAGTCCTCCTTGCCGATGGCAATAATCTGTAATATCTTCCACTACATCCCGGAATGACTGGGTGTGGACTATGCTGTAATGACGGTCAAGAAAATCAATGCCTTTAAAACGGTGCAGGTAGTTGTAAGCCTGACGCATTGTGAGTGAATGACGGCGGCTAAACTCCTGAACAAAGATGACTATATATTCTGCTTTGTCTTTTACCCTATAGTCCATTTTTTATTCCTTTTTATATTATATGTATATTGCAAAGATAACGAAAATCATGGAATTACTGTTTTTCCTTGTTTAAAAAAGGTTTTCTTAATATATCTTTTGCAGATCTCTACACCTTATTCCTGCACCTCCCGATACTGTTTGGGTGACATCCCCGTGTACCTCTTAAAATACTTCCCAAAGAAAGAAATATCCGGAAAGTTGAGCGAATAGGCTATTTCCTGAATCGTGAGGTCGGTTGATTTCAACTTTGCTTGTGCATCCGTGACCACCAGTTTGGCTATAATATCTGTAACCGTTTTGCCCGTTACCTTATTCACCGTGGTGCTGAGGTGTTGCGGCGAAACGTGTAGCAGATCGGCATAGAAAGAAACACTCCGTTCCTTGGTGTAATGCTTGATGATGCATTGTGCCAGGCGCTTCACTATTTCCTCCCCCCGGTTGAAATTCCTTTTGCCCACCTCAATTCTTTGGTGAATGCTGCCGATGCCGTGCAAGATGGTGAGCAGAATAGTGCTGAACAGCTCCCTATTGGGATTGATGTCTTTGAGATGCCCCATCTTGATCAGCAACATAAAATAATCCCTGAACAACTCTGCAATCTTGGGCTGCAAAGGAGTAACAGGATCTTCAATCATGATAGACAGATAATTCATGGTAGAGCTGAAAAAGTTGGCACTGTTCAGCAACTCCCTGTTGAATCCCACTAAGAACAACCGGCAATCGCTGCTTTGCCGGTGCACATGCACGAAACTTTCCGGCAGAACCACCACTACATTGTCTTTTTCTATCTTGTGTTCGGACAAATGGATCGTCATCTCACATTCCCCGCGCAGGCAGAGAATAAACAAGCAGCCGTTGATGCGCTGCGGATAATGATAGAGGCGCCCCAAAGTGCCCGTCATATCAATTTCGGCAATGAAGCCTTTGTCTGCTTTAAAAAGGTTAATGTCTTCTACTGTCTTCATAAAAATAAAGAAGATTTTGATTATACACCACAAATATAGGGCAGTTAAAGCAGAAAACAAAGAATATACTTAAAAATAGACTACTATATCTTACTGCTGGCACTTGTGCACCTTTAATAATTGTGAGAACTTTGCATCGGAATTAAAAGTGAAGAATAACAGTATGAAACTTAGAAATTTGTCTATGATGGCAATGATTGCAGCCATGCTCTGCGCATGCGGACAGCAACCTGCACAGGAACGCGGCCCCCGCCCGGTGAAGTTGGCGGAAGTAACCTCGTTGAACAAGATTGAAAAATCGTATTCCGGCGTTGTGTCTCCCGACCAGTTCAGTGACCTTGCCTTTAAAATGTCCGGCCCGCTGGTGGCAATGAATGTATTGGAAGGATAGAGAGTAAAAACGGGGCAAGTGGTAGCAGAGATTGACCCTACGGATTATAAATTGGATTATGACGCCAAACGCGCCTCTTTCCGGCAAGCGGATTCGCAACTGCAACGCGCCGAGAAACTGCTGATGAAGAATGCCATCTCCATGCAGGAGTTTGAAACCACTCAGGCAGCGTACACCAACGCCAAGTCGGCTTTTGAAAACGCCCAGAACACCCTGAACGATACCAAGTTGCGTGCTCCCTTTGACGGATTTATCCAGAAAAAGTATGTGGAGAACTACCAGCGCGTGCAACCGGGACAGGGCGTGGTGTGCCTGATAAATCCCACTAAATTGCAGGTGGAGTTTACCATTCCCGAAACAAATATCTCGTATGTGACAACCCCCCGGCACTATTTACGTGGAGTTTGATGCCTACAAAGGAAAGTTGTTTCAGGCGAAAGTGAAAGAATACGTGGAAGCCTCTCCCGATGGCGCCGGAGTACCGGTATTCCTTTACATTGACGATCCCGAATTTGATTTGAAAAAGTATCAGGTTTCTGTGGGTTTCTCGTGCCGCGTGGTGGTGAATATAGAGAATGATGTGGTGAAGGAAGGCATTACGGTTCCCCTCTCTGCGGTGGTATTCGATAATAAATTGAATAGCAAATCCGTATTTGTTTACAACCCGTCTACACAGAAAGTAGAGCAGCGCCGCATAACCGATGAAGGAGTTATAGTAGGCCGCAATGACCTGATTGTGGAAGGCGATGTGAAAGCCGGAGAACAGGTAGTGTCTGCCGGAGCTTCCTATCTGGTGGATGGGCAGCAGGTGAAAGTATTAACCGACTAAAAGAGGAGAGCGTAAATCATGAATATTCCAAAATATTCTTTGGAGAACCAAAAGGTGATCTATTTCTTTCTGGCTATTTTGCTGATAGGCGGAGTGATCTCCTTCTTTAAACTGCCCAAAAAAGAAGATGCACCTTTTGTAATAAAAACCGCGGTGCTGGTCACCCAGTATCCGGGAGCGAACCCGCATGAAGTGGAGAAACTGATAACGGAACCGATTGAACGCGAAATACAGTCCATGACGGATGTGTATCAGATAAAATCGGAATCTTATTTCGGACTGTCTAAAATCTCTATCGAACTTCAACCCACCATAGACCCGGAGTATATGCCTGTGAAATGGGATGAGTTGCGGCGAAAAGTAGCCAATATACAACCGAAGTTGCCCAGTGGCGCATCTACCATTACGGTGAATGACGACTTTGGAGATGTATATGGCATTTACTATGCACTGACAGCCGACGAAGGTTTCTCATATACCGACCTGCGCGACTGGGCGCAACGCATCCGTACCCAGTTGACCCCTATTGAGGGAGTGCAGAAAGTAATGCTGTATGGAGAGCAGACCGAAGTGATCAATGTGAAGATTTCCACCTCCAAGCTCTCTGCGCTGGGCATTGACCCTACCTCCATTATGGGCATCCTGCAAAAGCGGAATGTGCAGGTAAACACGGGGGACATTGCTACGGATATTTACCAGTTGCGCTTGCGCACCGAAGGTACTTATACCTCTTTGGAAGATATAGAAAACCAGTTGATTGTAAGCAAAGACGGGCGCGAAGTGCGTTTGGGCGATATTGCCACCGTGGAGCGCGGTTATTATGATCCGCCTTCAACCTTAATGCGCGTCAATGGCAGACCGGCTATCGGTATCGGCGTGGCAAGCGGTGCAAAGGACAATGTGGTTGCCGTAGGCAGGGCGGTAGATGAAAAACTGGATGAAATAAAGCAGTTGTTGCCTATCGGTATCGAGGTGGCTTCCCTCTATCCCGAAGACAAGATAGCCGATGAAGCAAACAACGGATTTATCCTGAACCTGATAGAATCATTGGTTATCGTTATCCTGATCATCTTTGTGGTGATGGGCTCTCGTGCCGGTATGCTGATCGGTAGTTCGTTGCTGTTCTCGGTGGGCGGTACGTTGCTCATTATGCTGATGTGGGGCGTAGGGTTGAACCGCACCTCGCTGGCGGCATTCATTATTGCCATGGGTATGCTGGTGGATAATGCCATCGTGGTGACGGATAATGCCCAGATAGGCGTAAAGAGAGGAAAATCGCGCTATCAATCCCTAATAGACGGAGCGCTTAAACCGCAATGGGCATTGCTGGGAGCTACGTTTATTGCCATTTGCTCCTTCCTGCCCTTGTATCTGGCTCCAGCATCCGTTGCCGAGATTGTGAAACCGCTGTTTATCGTATTGGCCGTTTCACTGGGATTGAGCTGGATTCTTGCTTTGTGCCAAACGACGACTTTCGGTAACTTTATCTTGAAAGAAGCAACTCCCGGCAGTGAGAACAAAGATCCGTATGATACCAAACTTTATCATAAGTTCGAGAGATTCCTCACGCTGCTTATCAAGCGCCGTTTTGTGACACTGACCACCGTCATTGTTACGCTGGTAGTGTCTTTGGTCATCATGGGGTTGATGCCTCAGAGTTTCTTCCCGAAGATGAACAAGCCTTATTTCCGTGCCGATCTGGTATTCCCCGAAGGATTCAGCATCCATGCGGTGGACGAGGATGTGATGAAGGTGGAAGATTATTTGAAGCAGAATGGAAAGGTGAAATCTTATTCGGTGACGCTGGGCGGCACTCCGCTACGCTACTATCTGGCAAGTTCCTCTTTCGGGCCGAAATCCAATTATGCCAATGTGATGGTGGAAACCAAAGACCCGGAAGATGCAGCCGAAGTGGAACAACAGTTCTATGAACACATGACGCAGAACTTCCCGAATATCATTACCCGTTCAGCCCTGTTTGCCTTGTCTCCGGTGCCCGAAGCGGCGATAGAGATTGGTTTTATAGGCGAGAACCCCGATACGCTGGCAGCCTTGGTGGAACGCGCCAAGGACATTGCACGCCAATGCGATATGGTGACGGACATCCGTTCCAACTGGGGAGACAGGGTTCCGGTGTGGAAACCGATGTTCTCTCAGCAGAAAGGGTTGCGGCTGGGCATTACCCGCCAACAGGTTGCCAATTCCTTCCGCACCACTATCAATGGTCTGCCGTTGGGCGAGTATCGCGAAGGGGATGTTTCACTGCCCATCCTGCTGAAAGATGAAGATGTGGAGAATATGAACTTGAATGATGTGAAAAGCGTCCCGGTTTTCAGTACCAAAGGAAATTCCGTGAAAGTGGAGCAGGTGATTGATAACTTCTCATTGGGATATGATTATAATGTGGTGCGCCGTTTCAACAGGGAGCGTTGTATGATGATGCAGTGCGAGCCGAAGCGCGGGGCAAATACGATGGCGGCTTTCAGGCAGGTGTTGGCAGCCGTGCAGGAACAGATACAAATGCCCGAAGGATATAAGATGAAATATTTTGGCGAACAGGAAACGCAGGATGTAAGTAATGCTGCGCTGGCAAAGAATATTCCATTGACCTTCTTGTTGATTTATGTGGTATTGCTGTTCCTTTTCCCAAGCAATTATCGCAAGCCGGTATTGATTATGCTCATGTTGCCGCTGGTATTTATCGGCGTGGTATGGGGATTGATCTTGTTTGGCAAGTCACTCGATTTCTTTGCCATCCTCGGTTTGCTGGGATTGATTGGTATGAATATCAAGAACGCCATTGTGCTGGTAGATGAGATCGGGCTTCAGTTGAAGGACGGAAAGGGAGCCGTTTCGGCAGTGGTTGAGGCTACCAAGGCGCGTATCGTTCCGGTAACGATGGCATCGGGGACCACTATTCTGGGTATGCTTCCGTTGCTGGGCGATGCTATGTTTGCCGGTATGGCAGCTACCATCATGGGTGGTTTGTTCGTATCGACGGTGCTTACTATCTTCGTTCTTCCGGTGACTTATTGTATTTTCTTTAAAATCAGAGCAGACAGATAATGAAAAATAGAATTGTATATATAATAATAGGTATGGCGTGCATGCCGGCTACGCTTCCGGCTCAGACGGTGGTGGACTATACGGCATTCGAACAAAAAGTGCTGGACTACAGCCAGACCTTGAAACAGAGCATGGCACAGCGCACCGCCATGCAAAAGGCCATGAAAGCGGCAAAGACCGCTTTCTTCCCTGCCGTGGATGCAACGGGAAGTTATCAATACCGCATCAATAAATATGATATGGACTTCGGAGGGATAGCCATCCCTATGGAGCACGATTCGTATAGTGCCGAGGTGGGAGTGGCTCAACCTATTTATAATGGGGGAAGCATTTATCACACGTATAAAGCCTCCCAACTTCAGTCGCAAATGGCGGACAAGTCGGTGGATCTTACCACGGATAACATCATCTATGCCGCCGAAGCCAGTTACTGGGGAACCGCCGCGCAAAAGGAAATGTATGAAACCATGTGCCAGTACGTGGAAATTATTCAGCAACTGACTAAAGTGTTGCAGGATAAATATAATGACGGCTACATCAGCAAGACTGATCTGATACAGATGCAGACCCGGCTGAAAGAGGCTGAATTGCAGCGATCCAGCAGTTTCCAATCCTACCAGGTAGCATTGCAGAATATGAATGTGCTGATGGGAATAGAGCCGATGGCGGAAGTGGATTTGATGGATTCTATTTCCGTTATCTTGCCCATGCCTTCCTTTATAGGTGCGGAGGCGGCTTTGAATGTGCGTCCGGATTATGCCATTTCACAACTGGATGTGGACTACCAGAAAAGGCAGGTCAGCCTGGCTGCTGCAAAGTATAATCCTTCCTTGTCCATCGGCTTTAAAGAGACATGGGGCACACAAATGTTGAACATTTCGGGCGAAACTATGTTTAATAGTAATGTGTATGCCTCTATTAAGTCGCCTATTTTCCATTGGGGAGCGCGATTCAAATCGACGGCTGCACAGAAAGCGATTTTACTGGGTAAGCAGTATGCATTGCAAGATAAGCAAGACCAAATAACGAAAGAAGTGGCAAAAGCATGGACCAGCCTAACGGAGAATACCCGCCAGATAGACATTGCGAAAGAAAACTGCAAATTGGCAGAGGAGAATTTGGATTTGAATACATTCAGTTATACCGAAGGAAAGTTGACTATTCTGGACGTGCTTTCTGCACAGTTGACATGGGTACAGGCTTATACCAACCTGATCCAGTCTTATTACCAGCAGAAAATAGCATTGGCGGATTATAGGAAGGCAACCGGAATAAGGTATTTAGGACAGAAATAGGTAATTTCAGACCAGAATCTTATTCTCGAAAAGGACCACAGTAAAGCAGGTTTGGATTATCTTTGCATCTGAATCTGCTTTATTTATTTTTGTATGAATATTCTATGAAGAAAATACTATTTTTAATATTCGTATGTATGGCAGGCACGACTTTTGCAAATTCACTGAATGGTGAACGTCTTGATCTGCTAATAGATACGATAACGCAACACAAGGACAGCGCAGTATAGAAAAAGAGTTTCTTCACGAAGTTCCTTGATTATTTTAATGATGCCAATAAGAACAAGAAGCAAAAGAAGTTTGACTTCAGCATCATTGGCGGGCCGCATTATAGTACGGATACCAAACTGGGACTCGGCCTGGTGGCTGCCGGACTTTATCGTGCGGATAGGAATGATACGATTCTCCCTCCCTCCAATGTTTCTTTGTTCGGCGATGTCTCTACAGTGGGATTCTACTTGTTGGGAATACGGGGTACGCATATATTTCCACAGGATAAGTATCGTTTGGATTATACGCTGTATTTCTACTCTTTTCCTTCTAAATTCTGGGGAATGGGTTATGATATGGGTAACGTAGATACCAACGAAACGGATATGGATCGCTGGCAGGCACAAATGAAAGCCACTTTTCTGTTCAAAGTGGCGGATAATTTCTATTTGGGGCCGATGGTCACTTTTGATTATGTGCACGGCAAGAATCTGGAACGCCCCGAACTGGTGGAAGGCATGGACTTGACAACTTCCAATTATGGAGCCGGTTTTTCATTGGTTTATGATTCGCGTGATGTCTTGACCAGTCCCCATAAAGGGTATTATCTGAATATTTCCCAGTGTTTCCGCCCTCGTTTCTTGGGCAATGACTATGCTTTCAGTACTACGGATCTGCGTACCAGTTATTATCATCCGGTATGGAAAGGCGGTCTGCTGGCAGGGGAAGTACGGAGCACGTTCAACTTTGGAAATCCGTCATGGGCGATGATGGCTCTGTTGGGAAATTCTTATTCGATGCGTGGTTACTATGAAGGCCGCTATCGTGACAAGCATAAGATGGAAGGACAGATAGAACTGCGCCAGCACGTGTGGCGGCGCAATGGGGTAGTGGCATGGATAGGTGCAGGGACGGTATTCAATAAGTTCAGCGCTTTGCGTATGGACAGGGTGTTGCCCAATTATGGTATCGGTTATCGTTGGGAATTTAAAAAGAATGTGAATGTTCGTTTGGATTACGGATTCGGAAAGAACGGACAGTCCGGTTTTTTATTTAATATAAATGAAGCATTTTAAAGAGATTATTCAGTGGTGCTGTGAGCCGAGGCGATTGTTTGCGTTATTCATCGTCGTACTGGCTATTCCTAATGCGGTATTGTTCTTCACAGAGCAACAGATGCCGCTTTTGGCACGTATTTGCAATATTATATTGCCTGTATCGGTGTATGGGTTCGTAATGACCCTGAGCCGCAAACCGGGGAAGACGATTTGGATTTTGTTTCCATTTGTCTTCTTTGCAGCATTCCAACTGGTGTTGCTGTATCTGTTCGGGCGTTCTATCATTGCGGTAGATATGTTTCTGAATCTTGCCACTACAAACTCCGGCGAGGCGATGGAATTGCTGGACAATCTGTTGCCGGCAGTGGTGGGAGTCTTTGTGGTATATATCCCTGTGTTGGTGCTGGGAGCTGTTTCATGGAGTGGAAAAAAGAAACTGGAAATTTCATTTATCCGCCGTCAACGCAAGTATGCTTTTATCGGTATGGGGCAGGTGTGTTGCTTACTATAATCAGTTATGTCACCAATCGCGATTATGAGATAAAGATAGATATGTATCCTGCCAATGTGTGCTATAACTTGGTGTTGGCGGTAGAACGCGCCGGAGAAACCGCCCGGTATGCGGAAACTTCTAAAGATTTCACTTTCGATGCAACACCTACACATGATAAGGATCAGTCGGAAGTTTATGTCTTGGTGGTGGGAGAAACCGCCAGGGCTTGCAACTTCGGATTGTATGGCTATGAACGGGATACTACTCCGTTTCTGGATAAGGCGGAAGGATTGGTTGCATTTACTGATGTGTTGACGCAGTCCAATACCACCCATAAAAGTGTTCCCATGTTGCTATCGGCTGCTTCGGCAGAAGATTATGATTGCATTTACAAGCAGAAAGGAATTATAGAAGCCTTCAAGGAGGCGGGTTTCCATACGGCTTTCTTCTCTAACCAGCGCCCTAACCATTCCTTTATTGATTTCTTTGGAATGGAGGCGGATGACTGGAAGTTTATTAAAGAAGATGCACCGGAAAGCGAGAATATATCCGATGATGAACTATTGGCATTGGTGGAAAAAGAGTTGCAGGCAGGACATAGCAAACTGTTTATTGTGCTGCATACCTATGGTTCGCACTTTAACTACAAGGAGCGTTATCCCGAATCTATGGCTATCTTTAAACCGGATAGCCTGACGGATGCCAAATACAAAAACAGGGAGTACCTGATGAATGCCTATGATAACACCATACGCTATACGGACGGCTTTCTGGCTACGTTGATTACTCTGTTGCAGGGAACGGATGCTTCTTCTGCCATGCTCTATACCTCGGATCATGGAGAGGACATCTTTGATGATGACCGGAAGTTATTCTTACATGCTTCTCCGGTTCCTTCTTATTACCAGTTGCATGTTCCGTTCCTTATTTGGATGTCCGGGGAGTATCGCGAAAACTATGCTGAGATACATGAAGCCATACTGCAAAATCGTGAAAAACCGGTAGCAGGGAATGCTTCTGTATTTCATACAATGCTGAATTTGGCAGGCATAGCAACTGCTTATAGAAACGATAGCTTATCAGTTGCCAGCAGACAATATCTCATTCGTCCCCGTCATTATCTCAATGATCATAATCTTCCTAAGTCGCTGGATAAGATTGGATTAAAAAAGAAAGACATCGAACAGTTCCGGCAAAAAAATCTTGTTTTTCCTTGATGTGAAAAAGAATTAAAAGGATAGGCTGATTATAATAGGTTGACGTATTAATGACTATTTTCGCACAACTTTGTTATTGTATTTATTACGAAAACTATTATAATGCTTTTATTATTATGGAAAACAAGAAAAATAATTTCTACTTGATGGGTGTGGTGTTTGTTGCCATACTCGGCGGTCTTCTTTTCGGCTATGATACAGCCGTCATTTCGGGGGCGGAGCAAGCCCTGCAAAAACATATGGGATTGGATTCTTTTTGGCACGGGGTGACGGCATCCAGTGCGCTGATAGGGTGTGTCATAGGTAGTGCTTTCTCCGGTTATTTTGCTTCGGGGCTGGGAAGACGTAATTCTCTGCGTCTGGCGGCTGTGCTGTTCTTTCTCTCTGCACTGGGTTTTTATTATCCCGAGTTCTTGTTTTTCGATAAAGGAGATACTTCTTTCTCTTTGATTCTGGCGTTTAATTTTTATCGTATTGTTGGCGGTATTGGTGTGGGACTGGCTTCGGCGGTTTGCCCCATGTATATTGCTGAGATTGCTCCGTCCGAGATTCGTGGCAAGTTGGTATCTTGTAACCAGTTTGCCATTATTTTTGGTATGTTGGTGGTGTATTTCGTCAATTATCTGATTAAGGACGGTATGCCGGATGAGGTTTTGATTTCTGACGGTTGGAGATATATGTTCGGCTCGGAAGCGGTGCCGGCGGCTTTGTTCGGTCTGTTGTTGTTCCTTGTTCCTGAGACTCCCCGTTATCTGGCTATGACCCGTCAGGATAGTAAGGCTTTGGCTGTGCTGGAGAAAGTAAATGGGACGGAGAAAGCTAAAAGTATTTTGGAAGACATAAAGGCGGTTACGTCCGAGAAGACGGAGAAGTTGCTTACTTATGGTATCACGGTGATTGTGGTAGGCATTTTGCTGTCTGTATTCCAGCAGGCTATCGGCATCAATGCGGTGCTGTATTATGCTCCGCGCATTTTTGAAAAGATCGGTGGCGGTGGCGATGGAATGATGCAGACGGTGATAATGGGTGTTGTCAATATCCTGTTTACATTGATTGCTATCTTTACGGTAGAGAAGATGGGACGCAAACCGTTGTTGATTGTGGGTTCTATCGGTATGGCTGTGGGGCATTCAGTGTTGCTTTCTGTGATGAATTCCAGGTGGGAGGTATTCTTCCTGTGGTGTCTATCATTGTTTATGCTGCATTCTTTATGATGTCTTGGGGACCTATCTGCTGGGTGCTGATAGCAGAAATATTCCCGAATACCATTCGTGGCAAGGCGGTTGCCATTGCTGTTGCTTTCCAGTGGATCTTTAATTATCTGGTTTCTTCTACTTTCCCTGCTATGTATGAGTTCAGCCCTGTGTTTGCATACGGACTTTATGGTGTGATTTGTGTGCTTGCTGCTGTCTTTGTGTGGAAGATGGTTCCGGAAACAAAAGGAAAGTCATTGGAAGATATGACACGGTTCTGGAGAGATAGGATGAGGAAGGCTTGAGAGAATTGATATTGATACCTCATATCTTTATAATAATAAAAATAGGCACTCGGTTGAATTTCCGGGTGCCTATTCTATTTTCATCTATTAGTCAGGTATCAATTTTATCCATCAGAAGATTATTTCTTTTCTCCTACTGTTTTGAGCATTTCCCTTACGGCTGCCTCCAACTGTTGGTCTTCACCTTTCAACGCCTTTTCCGGTACATTGTAGATCTCAACATCCGGTGAAAGCTGGTGATTTTCTGCATATTCTCCACGCATATCCATACATCCCACCTGAGGAATACCGAATACGATACTCGGATCAATCTGATTTTCCCACCATACGGCAGTCATAGTACCCGGAACCGGCGCACCTATCAGTTTGCCAATCTTCAATTCTTTGTACACCCACGGGAAACCGTGTGCATTACTATAATTATCTTCGCACACCAATACGCAAGACGGTTTCAACCACTTATTGAACGGGCCACTACCTATATATTGTCCACGAGGCATAAAGCGTTGATATTCTTTTCCACTCAGCAAAGTAGCAAGATCATCGTGCAACCAGCCACCACCATTGTGGCGTGTATCTACAATAATTGCTTCTTTGTTGCGGCAACGTCCCAATACTTCACTGTACACTTCGCGGAAGCTCTGGCTGTCCATACCTTTCACGTGTACATAACCTACACGGCCGTCCGACAGTTTATCTACCATCTTGCGGCAACGCTCTACCCAGCGTTTGTAAAGCAGGTTGCTCTGTTCGCCTGTGCTGATGGCTTTGATAGTAACATCAAAACGCTTGCCGTTGGCAGGATTATACATGGCAAGTATTACTTTTCTGCCTGCTTTTCCTTCCAGTAACGGGAAGTAATCCTGTCCTTTCAAGATAGGTTTGCCATCTATCTTTTCGATAATGCAACCCGGAGTTACTTCGGTCTTCTTCACTGCAAACGGGCCTTTCGCCAATACTTCTTTTATTTTCAGTCCGTCACCATCGTATGTTTCATCATAGAAAGCACCTAAAGCGGTAGTAGAGAGTGTTGCTCCCGATCCGTAATAACGTGCTCCGGTGTGCGAACCATTCAATTCACCCAACATTTCACTCAGTAATTCCTGGAAGTCATAGTTGTTGTTAATGTAAGGAAGGAAACGGGCATAGGATTCACGATAACCTTTCCAGTCTACTCCGTGTAGATCAGGTACATAGAATTTATCATCTACCTGTTGCCATACGTGGTCAAAGATATATTCGCGTTCACCATAAGGCTGATAGTCAAAGAAGGCTTCAAAGTTTACCGGTTTGTTATCGCCACCGCTTACGGTTGCCTTCTTGATACCCCCTTGGGTGCAGAGGAACAGGTTTTCACTTTTCTTATCAGGAAGCAAGGCGCCTCCGCCTACTCCTTTCATTAGAATCTTGGTTTTATTTTCTTTCAGGTCATGTTCCCACAGATCATATCCGCTTTCAAAAGCAGCTTGATAGTATAGTTTGTCACCTTTCGGAGTCAATACGGCATCACCCAGGCGGGATGAATTTACAGTCAGACGGATTACCCGGTCACGGCTATTCTCCAGGTCGAAAACCAACGGTTTGACTTCTTTCTTTTCGTCGTCCTTTTTGGCATCTTTTTTCTTATCCTTTTTATCTGCTGCTTTGTCTTTGTCAGCGTCTTTATCCTTGTCTTTCTTTTCTGCATCTTCCACCAAGGCGAGTTCTTCCTTGCTCATGCGGAAACGGTCATAAGCATCCAGGTCAAAGAACATGATATATACATCAGATTCTGCCCCCAGCTACCATGGCTGCGGAAACCTGCACGGTCACTTTCCCAAATCATGGCTTTGCCGTCCAGCACCCATTTGGCACCGGTGTCATTGTATCCGCTTTCGGTCAGATTGTGGATTTCTCCGTTTCCGGAAGCATTAACCAAGGCAACGTCTTTGTTGTTCCAGCCGCCTATGCCTATGTAATCGGTCAGAATCCATTTGCTGTCGGGACTCCATTGATACCACTGGTCGCCATCGCTATATGAATATTGGTATTTGCCGTCCATTACTGTGCGCACTGCTTTTGATTTGAGGTTCAGTACACGGATGGCGGTACGGTTTTCAAGGAAAGCCACTTCTTTTCCGTCCGGACTATACAGAGGTTGGAAAGAGGCTACATCAGAGTTGGTCAGTCTTTCTTCCTTAATATCGGTGGCGTAAGCAAATTGCTTTTCATCTTTTTTAGCCAGACTTGCCTGATAGATTTGCCATAGGCCGTTTCTTTCGGAAGCATAAACGATGCTTCTGCCGTCCGGGGCAAAGTCTATATCGCGTTCCTGTTGCGGAGTATTGGTGATTTGCTTGGTAGTGTTATATTCTACAGAAGTAACATATACGTCTCCACGCAATACGAAAGCTATCTCTTTGGCATCGGGCGATAAGGCGATTTCTGTGGCGCCGCTACGTTTTATTTGGCGGATCAGGTCTTTATCATTCTTATCCGTGACGATTGAAACCTGAACCTTTTGCGGTGCAGCTCCTTCTTTTACGGTATAGATCTCACCGTCATAACCATAGCATAATGTACCGTTTGCGGCGGCACTCAGGAAGCGTACCGGATGCTTGGTATGATTGGTTATTTGCTGGGAAGCATTACCGTCAATGCCACGTTTGAATACATTGAACGAACCTTTTTCTTCACTCAGATAATAGAATGACTTACCATCGGAAGCCCATACCGGAGTGCGGTCTTCACCGTTGAATGTGGTGAGTTTGCGATAGGTGCGGTCACCGTCCAGCGAGCACAGCCAGATGTCTCTTGTGATGGACGAAGTATGGTGCTTGCGCCAAGGGTCTTCATAACCTTTCTTATCATGATAGAGCAAGGCATTTCCTGTGGCATTTATGCTGATGTCTTCCATCGGCATCGATGAGAATAGGGCAGGGCGACCGCCTTCAGTGCTCACTTCATATACCTGTTGGAATTGTCCCGAAGGGAATTGTGCATCTTCGGCTGCCGGCATCACGTTGGCAAGGAACAAGATGTGGTTGGCATCCTTGTATGCTACGGGTGTTTCGTTTCCGGAGTGGGTGGTCAATCTTTTGGGATGCCGCCTTCTTTATTCACTTCATAAATATCCATGCTACCCATGCGGTCTGAGGCGAAAGCTATTTTCTTTCCGTCCGGGCTCCATACGGGCTTGGTGTCGTGAGCAGGATTTGTAGTGATTTGAGTTGCTTTTCCGCCTGTTGCGGGCACTGTAAAGATGTCACCTTTGTAGGTAAATGCGATGGAACTTCCATCCGGAGAAATAGCACAATAGCGCATCCATAACGGATTGTCCTGTGCATACATGGAAACTGACAGCAAAATTGCTGCCACACCTAGTAGCTGTCTTTTCATGTGATTAAAATGTTGTGATTAATAATAGGTTTATTTCTTTTTCTTTTGAAAATAGCTTCTTACTCTCTGCATGATTTTTATACCGGTTCTTACGCCGTCATATACAGCTATTCCGGTGTTGATATGTTGCATGATACCTTCTACACCTCCTTTGTGTTCTACGGGTGCAAACAATTCGTGCATGGTCTGTACCATATTCTCTTTGGCTTGATGCACTTCTTCCAACTTCTCAGCTTTTCGCTGTGCTATCACTTCCAGGGTGATTATTGGTGTATTTTCTTTCATAATCAGTTATCATTTAAAAGCAGGTTGGCGAGGAAATTTACCATCGGCTGAACAATCAGACGTTTGCGGAATATCACTATTAACAGGATTAACAGAATAATGCATCCGGTGATGATGCCATAGCTCACCATCAGTCCGCCCACCAGAGGTTCGAGTACATAAGCCAGTGTAAACGACAAGTAGAATAGGGCAATAATGCCTAATACCAGTAGGACGAAAACCAGAATGAGACTGGAAATCAGGATGGTCAGCTTTTCTACCAAATGTAATTTTACATAGTCTTTCTGTAACTCTGCGTACTTTTTGAGTTCTGACAGAAGCTGTTGCAGGTTATCTATATTTTTATCGTTTGCAAACATACATGGAATGAGTTTTTAAAAACTATTGTCATCCTGGAAGTTCAGTTCCAGGATGACAATACAATTTTTTCTTTCGTTAAGCCTTATTCTTTAACTTCGGCAGCAATTTCGTCTACCAGATCTTCCATGTCTGTGCGACTCAATTTGATACCTCTTTTACGTAAAGCGTCAGCAATTTTGCTACGAGTGTCTTCTCCACTTTCAGGAGCAAATAAAATACCGGCTGCTGCACCAACTACGGCTCCGCCCAGGAATGCAGCTAAAATACTTAATCCTTTCATAGTTCTTTTAATTTTTTTGTACCTTACAAATCTAACAAATAAAACTGAATGTTGTTGTTTATTTTGTCTATTTTTGCGTGGAATTTGGATAATCTTCAGTGATTAACCAAATTTAACCCTGTGTTTGGTACGAAAGCTGTTGATATATTGCTACTTTTGCACCTATTATATGGAATTAAACTAGAGTATTAATTTATAAAAGATTGAGTAATCATGAAAAAATTAGTTGTGTTGGGTATGGGATTGTGTGTAGCCTTGGCATTTTCCTCATGTAAATCTAGCGAAAGCGCTTACAAGAAGGCTTATGAAAAGGCAAAACAACAGGAATTGGCTGAAGCTCCTGCAGATCAGGTAGAAGCGACTCCGGTTAAGGCTGCTCCGGTAGTATCCGCCCCGGTGACAACTGCTCCGGTAGCCGGTCCGGTACGTGAAGAGAAAGTGGAATTGGTATCAGGTAATGGTCTGAAAGCATATAGCGTGGTATGTGGCAGCTTTGGTGTAAAAGCTAATGCAGAAGGTTTGAAAGACTATTTGGATGGCCAGGGATATAGTGCAAAGGTGGTATATAATGCTGAAAGAAATATGTATCGTGTTATTGCATCTTCTTTTGACGACCGTGCAGAAGCAACCCAGGCAAAAGAAGCATTCAAAGCAAAATATCCTAACCGTGACGATTTCCAAAAGGCATGGTTACTTTATAGAGTCTATTAATAATTTCTTTTTGGTAAATTAAGAAGAAAATATAGTCTATTTTTCTTTATTAAAAGTGGCGGCTGGGAAGCTGCCACTTTTTTTTATAGCTTTGCCGAACCTAAACAACAAGGATGAATAAGGGAATGAAAAATTATAGTAGATTATCGGTTGTTGCTCTTTTGGCGCTAGCGCCTTTGTATGGTATTGCCCAAGAAAAGGTGGTACCTATAAAATATGGAGATATGGATCAGTGGATTACTCGTAAAATTCATGAGTCCGGAATTATAGGCGGCAATACTAAGCTGGTTTACGAGATAGGTCCCACCAAGGAAATTGATGGAAATGAACCGTATAAAAACATGGGTGGTTCTCCGTGGGGTACTTCTAATGTGATGGCCAAGGTCGTGGGCATCGTCAAGACGAATAATTCTGTTTATAAGGATGCGCGAGATCATGGTTATTGTGCCCGTCTGGAAACTCATATTGAGAGCGTCAAGGTATTGGGCATGGTGAATATTACGGTTTTGGCGGCAGGCTCTATTTATTTGGGCGATATGCTGGAACCGATAACGGGAACCAAGAATGCCGAGAAGAATATGAATTGGGGCGTTCCTTTTACCCAGCGTCCCAAGGCAGTTCGTTATGATTATAAAGTAAAAATGTCCGGCGAGAAAAACCGTATCCGTTTGACTGGTTTTAGTAAAAGGGGGCAGGTAGAAGGTCAGGATTGTGCCATTGCTGTTTTCTTTTTGCAGAAAAGAACCGAAGCGGCAGATGGAAGCATTACTACCAAAAGGGTAGGAACTATGGTGGTGAAATATGATAAAGACTCTGATGGCTGGGTAAATGATGCCACTTATGAAGTGTTGTATGGCGACATTACTAAGCATCCTTCATACAATTCGGAAACAATGGGATTGAGAGCCCGGGATTATGCCAGGAACAGTAAAGGAGAAAGTGTGCTGATAGAGGAAACCGGATGGGCTGCGGCTGATGAGAATCCCACGCATATGATTTTGCAGTTTTCTTCCAGTCATGGGGGGGCTTTTATTGGTTCGCCGGGTAATACGCTTTGGATTGATAATGTGAAATTGGTGTATTAAAAATGATGGGGAGTAGACATGAAAGAAACTTTCTTTCATACCCCTTCTCTCTATGCACACGTGCATGCGCGCGTACATATTATATGTGAAAAAGAGATTCTCGCTATTGTAATACAATCTCATACCCCAAAAAGTATCCATACCAAGGCTGTTTTATGTAGTTAACTTCATAAGCCAAGTAAGTTAACTTACTTCCCCTACGAAGTTAACTTCATGTGGCGATGCAGTTAACTTACTTAATAAATAGATAAAATGCAATCTGTTTGGACGATTATATCAAACTGGCGTTAATTGCCGGTCTTGTTGGATAGAAATAAGTTCTTCTCGCGTGCGCTCGCATGCGCGTGTTAAGGAGAGAGGGTATGAAAGAAAGTTTTCTTTGTAATATCACGATGATAAGGAAGTATACACACATTACTATTCTTAAAGCCTTCATGTTACTAATATCAAGCCTCATACGTTACTAACGTTGACTCTCACACATTACTAACGTGTGATGGTAGGGTATCTGCTGTTTGCTTGTGTTAGTCGAATACATACAAAAAAAGGTGGTTGTTTTTCAACAGCCACCTTTTGCTATAAGAGTTTAAAACTCTAATTATCCTTATTTTACTTCCAGAATTACTACACGGTTAAGATAGTTCTTTCCGAACATATTGTCTGTACCACCCATAGCAACTTTTTCAAGCTGGCTTTCTTTTACGCCTTCTGCAACAAGTGCATCGTAAACAGCCTGAGCACGTTTTTCAGACAAAGTTTCGTTGAATGAAGCAGATCCTGTAGCTTTATCAGCGAAGCCTGCGATTTTGTACTTAGCATTAGGATTAGCTTTGATAGCTTTAGCCATTAACTGTACATTAACCATTCCTTCCGGACTGATCTTAGCTTTACCGATCTTGAAGAAGATAGCAACTTCAGCAGCGCTAGGAACTTCTTTAACTACTTCTCTAACTACTTCTTTAGGAACTTCACGGATAACTTCCTTGATAACTTCCTTTTCGATTACGCGGTCTTCAACCTTAGCAAATTTCTTGCCGCCAAAAGTGTAAGTAGCGCCTACTGTCAAACGACCAGTAGTTTCTGCTTTACGATGATCGCTGATGTTACCAAAGATAGAAGGAGCAACGCCCATTCTTCCTTCAACATCAATAGCCCATTTGTCGCTTACATTGAACTTCAAGCCCAAGCCTGCAGTTGCGCCGAAACGTGCTTTGAATATTGTTTCATCGCTAGCAGTCCAAACGCCTGTATTAGGATTGATGTTTACTGACTTCGGAGATTTTGCGAAGCTAACCTGAGGACCTGCAAAAGCGATCACATCAAAGAAACGGCTAGGTTTAGTTCCTAAGAACAGATTGCCTAAGCTCAACATTACATCACCGTTGATTTCACCATATTTCTTGTTGTGGCTGTGGTAACCTACATCTTGCAAACATAAGCTTTGCCAGATACCTGCACCTTGAACACGAACACCCCATGTCGGAGTAATCCATTTACCTACAGATATACTGAAATGCGGAGTAGCTTTATTGAATCCATCGTTTGCTACGCTTTCGATACCTCCGCCTACACTGATGAAGATGTTATCGCTCCATTTCGGAGTATAATAGTTAGTGTCTTGTGCTTGAAGAGTTGTTGCACAAGCTCCTGCCAACAGAAGTGACAGAGTTAAAAATTTATATTTCATTTTTATTATATTTTTTGGTGAATAACTGAACAAATAACCGATAGATGATTAATTATTATTTTCCACCTGCACCACCACCTGCATTGCTGCTGTTTCCGTGAGCATCGTGTCCTGCATGTGATTCTGATGTTTCAGAAACAACTGTTGCACCGGCTTTCTTAAGCTGTACATTAGGAATAGTATATTCTACTCCATCAACAGTTGCAACGATAGTAACAACTGATTCAATTATTGTTGTTACAGGATTGAATGTTACAGTAGTCTGAGCTTTAATGATTTTTTAGCTTTCTGCATTTCGGTCTTGATGCCTGTATTGTAAGTAGCAACAACTGCTTTTAATACTTTAATAACATCTTCATTGCTTAAAGCTCTTGAATTAACGAGAGTTTCGATATAACTATTAATAGCGTCAATATTAACAACTTCTGAACCTACTTTTGCTGCATATTCAATTTCCATCTCTGTATCTCTGTCAAAAGGTCCGTAAGGCTTTGATGAAACGTTTTTAACTTCCTCAGTTTCAACTGTTGTTGGGTCTTCGCTTACTGTTACATTCTTAGCAGCAGATACTGTTTTTTTGAGCATAGAAGTTAACAGGAATAAGTGCAAACTGTCCTCTGTTTAAAGCGGGGATTGCAACAGTGATAGCTCCTACAGGCAAGTAGTCTGCACTGCTGAAAGCAGGACAAGTTACAGTTTTTGTAGTAGCTGTGATAGTTCCATCTGTACCTGCAGCAACTGTTTCAATGATAGTCTGGGGAACAATAACTTCACCGGTTGTCAAGTCGTATACAGTAGCAACAATAGTTGCACTAGCAGGTGAAAGTTCTACAGGTTCAACATTGAATTCTTCTTTCTCGCAGCTTGTGAACACTACTGTTGTTAAAGCTACTGCGGCTAATGCTAATTTAGCACTGATGCCGCTTAAAAAATTTTTCTTTTTCATCTCAATAAAATTAAAAATTTAATAATTCTGATTTAATAAAATATGGATTAAAACTATTTTGTTGCATCATATTTTCACTTGCGTTACTATAAGGCATCTGATAATAATACTTTTCATTTCCTGCATTATAAGTAATACCTGTACCTAAAGATGTGGAAACTCTTGGTATATATTTATGCCTTTTATATTTATAAGGTGGCAAAGCTACGAAAAACTTAAAACCTCCATTACTATTTGCATGTTCAGCCTTTACTGCATAAAAGCCGATAGAAACATAACGGAAATGTCTAATCATTTCGAATCTTACTCCCTTTTCTTTTAATAAATATTGTTCAGCTCTCACCTTAAACTGTGTATTATACCTTGGCCAATAAAAGTTACCTCCTACAGACCAATAAGTAGTGTACTTATCATTATAGTGAAGTTTAAATCCATCCCAATATCCGAATCCAACATAACCCAATCTTCCTTCTAAGGAAAACCGTTCATCCTTAAACGGATAAAACAGATTTAAATCTGCACCATATGTATCATAATCAAATGCACCAACAGTTGCCGTACCTTGTATATTGTATGGTAACCGGAACTTTTGCGCTATTGTTAAATATCCCGGGTGAACTTTTCCTGCAGCCTTTCCATAACCATCATTATATACAGGCAAAACAAGTTGTCCCGTTAATTTCATTCCTGGCCAAAGTGAAACTTCTACCGCCGGGCTAAACTCCAACAATACTTGATATATCTGTGTAATGATATAATTCTTAAAGTATAGCTGCGGGTATACCATTATATCTACTTTAAACAGCGAACTGTTTTTCTTCTTTACTTTCTTTACTTCATTCCAACTATCATCTATATTGTAACTAACTTTCCAGTCCTCTCCATTTACTATTGTTGTATTACCCGCAATCGGCTGATAGGTTAGTGAAACTTGAGGAATGTTATAATTGGTAACAATCAACTTACATGGTTTATCCTTAGGTAATCCCATTTCCTGTATGATATCTACAGCCTTTCTGATACCTAATGCTTGAATCTTGTAAGTACTGTTCTCAACAACATAAACTCTCTCTTTAGGAGTATCTGTCCATCTCACATTTTCAAAGCCCATTTTAACAAGACTGTCTGTTGTTAATTCCCCTGTTGATTGTCCAAAACCTTTAATTGAAATTGCTGCAAACAACATGATACTCATACAGTACAACAAACATCTATATAAAACTCCTATTGCAGAGCTCCTTTTTTTCATTTTATAACAATTACTTGTTTCCATTCAATGATATGTGGACCTTACAATGAACCACATAATCGGTGCGAAAATAAGTACTATTTTTTAAATAACAAACAAAATTGGCTTAAATGAGTCGTTTCTTTGAAAAAAACAATTGAAAAAGCATATTTTAATCTTTATATATAAAATAGGTATGGAATTAATTTGTATTTTTGCACTCTAGTTATGAGTAGAATATTAGCGATAGATTATGGTAAGAAACGCACGGGTGTAGCTGTGACGGATGTTTTGCAGATTATAGCAAACGGTTTGACTACTGTTCCTACACACGAACTACTGGACTTTATTCTAAAATATGTAGAAAAAGAGCCTGTGGAGCGTATTATTGTTGGTCACCCCAAACAAATGAATAATCAGGAATCGGAAAATATGCGTAATATTGTTCCGTTTGTCAATCAATTAAAGAAAAAACTGCCTAATATGCCTGTTGAATTTGTAGATGAGCGATTTACTTCCGTATTAGCCCATCAGGCCATGCTTGACGGCGGACTGAAGAAGAAAGACAGGCAAAATAAAGCGTTGGTGGATGAGATAAGTGCGACCATAATCTTGCAATCGTACTTGGAAACAAAGAGTTTATTAAACAAATAAAAACAAATTAAGAGAAATGATATTACCTATTTATGTGTACGGACAACCGGTTCTGCGTAAGGAAGCAGAAGATATTACGCCGGATTATCCAAATTTGAAAGAGTTGATAGCAAACATGTTTGAAACTATGAACCGTGCAGATGGTGTCGGTCTGGCTGCCCCGCAGGTGGGATTGCCCATTCGTGTTGTGACTATCGACCTGGATGTTATGTCTGATGAATTGCCTGAATTTAAAGATTTTCGTCGTGCTTATATAAATCCACATATCATAGAAACAGGAGAAGAAGAAGTAGGCATGGAAGAAGGATGCTTGAGTTTACCCGGAATTCACGAACCAGTGAAACGTCCCGACCGCATTCATGTGACCTATCTGGATGAGGATTTGAAAGAACACGATGAATGGGTAGAAGGCTATCTGGCAAGGGTGATGCAACATGAATTTGATCATTTGGATGGAAAAATGTTCATAGATCATCTTTCAGCTTTGCGCAAACAAATGATTAAGGGCAAATTGGGTGCGATGCTGAAAGGCAAGGCGCGTTGTTCTTATAAAGTGAAAACTGTAAAATGATAGCTCCGGTACTGTGATCAATGCACTACAGACAACACAGATTTATACAGGTAAAACAATGAATGTCGATCATGAAATCTGTGAAAGCCTGTGTTATCCGTGGTGAGAAATGTTTTTTGATGAAGACAAAATGACAAAACGGATACTCTACACATTATTAATGTTGTTCCCTGTACTGGCTTCTGCTCAGATTAACACGGATAGGGTGATGGCGATAGGGCGTAATGCGCTTTATTTTGAGGACTATGTCCTTTCCATCCAGTATTTTAACCAGGTAATCAATGCAAAGCCCTATTTGTCCGATCCTTATTTTTATAGAGGATTGGCAAAGATTAATCTGGATGATTTCCAGGGAGCGGAGAAAGACTGTTCGGAAGCGATAGAACGCAATCCGTTTGTCGTGAGTGCTTATCAGGTACGTGGATTGGCACGTATTCAGCAGGATAACTATGCCGGAGCCATAGACGATTATACCAAGGCTCTGGAGTTTGACCCTGAAAACATAGGAGTGTGGCACAATATGGCTTTGTGCCGCATCAGGCAGGAAGATTATAAGGGAGCAAAAAATGATCTGGATAAGCTGATTGCCATCTCTCCCAAATACACCAAGGCATATCTGATGCGCGGAGAAGTAGACTTGAAGCAAAAGGATACACTTGCAGCAGAAAAAGATTTTGGCCGGGCCATTGAAATAGATCGTTATGATGCGGACACATGGGCTAGCCGTGCCATTCTGAGATTGCAGCAGCAGAAATATAAGGATGCGGAGTCTGATTTTGATCAGGCTATCCGTCTCTCTACCCGAAACTCAGGAGTGTATATTAATCGTGCTTTGACCCGTTACCATCAGAATAACCTGAGGGGAGCAATGAGTGACTATGATATTGCTTTGGATATTGATCCTAATAATTTTATCGGCCATTATAACCGGGGTTTATTGCGCGCGCAGGTGGGTGATGATAACCGTGCCATTGAAGATTTCAACTTCGTGATCGAAATGGAGCCGGATAATATGATGGCCTATTTCAATCGTGGCTTATTGCTCGATCAGACTGGAGATTATAAGGGGGCTATCAGAGACTATTCAAAAGTGATTGACGAGTATCCTAATTTCTTGGTCGGTTATCAGTACAGAGCGCAAGCACGTAGAAAGATGGGTGACGTGAAGGGGGCTGATGCCGATGAATTCAAGGTGCTGAAAGCACAGTTGGATAAACAAAATGAAGTAGATCCCAATAATCAGACTGCTGATAATACGGAGCATGACAAAACCCGAAAGAAGTCTGATAAGAACATGAATAACTACCGCAAGATTGTGGTGGCTGATAATGAAGAAGGAGAAGAAAAATACAAGAGCAACTACCGTGGCCGCGTGCAGGATAAGAATGTGAACATCACTCCGCAGCCCATGTTCGTGCTGACTTATTATGAAAAGCATGATGATGTGAAACGGCAAGTCAACTATTATAAGTATATAGAAACCTTGAACAGTCAGAAGGCATTCCCCAATCGTCTGATTATAACGAATGAGGAAGCTCCGTTGACAGAAGAACAAGCCACAAAGCATTTTGCATCCATTGATGAACAGACCGCTGCGATTGTTGCCAATCCGAATGATGTGAACAAGCGTTTTGCCCGTTCACTGGATTTCTATTTGGTACAGGACTTTGCCAGTGCTGTTGAAGACTTGAACCAGGCGATTAATGAGGAGAGTAATTTCTTCCCGGCATACTTCAATCGTGCTCTGATCCGTTACAAGCAGTTGGAGTATCAGAAGATGGAGAAGGAATACGACCTGAAAGCCAATCCGGATGAAAAGACTTCTGTAAAGGCAGTTGATTATGAAATGGTGAAACATGATTTGGATAAAGTAATCGAACTGGCTCCCGATTTTGTGTATGCTTATTATAATAGAGGTAATGTGCTTTCTATTTTGAAAGATTACCGTGCGGCGATAGTTGATTATGACAGAGCCATCCAACTGGATCCTAAATTTGCCGATGCTTATTTCAACCGTGGATTGACACACATCTTCCTCGGAAATAATAAACAAGGTATTCAAGACCTGAGCAAGGCGGGTGAGTTGGGACTTTTCTCCGCTTATAATATTATAAAACGTTTCACTGAACGAAAAGAATAACATTTTTTTGCTAAAAAGAGGATAAGTCAAAAAGATTTCGCTATTTTTGCATCCTCAAGAGAGAAAATAAATAGAAGATTATGATAAAGATAACATTCCCCGACGGCTCTGTTCGTGAGTATAACGAAGGAGTTACTGGCCTGCAGATTGCAGAAAGTATCAGTTCACGCTTGGCACAAGATGTTTTGGCTTGTGCAGTGAATGGTGAAACAATTGATTTATCGCGTCCCATCAATGAAGATGCAAATTTTGTTCTCTACAAATGGGAAGACGAACAAGGCAAGCATGCTTTTTGGCACACCAGTGCCCACTTGCTGGCAGAAGCTTTGCAGGAACTTTATCCGGGCATTCAGTTCGGTATCGGTCCCGCTATCGAGAACGGTTTCTACTATGATGTAGATCCGGGAGAGGCTACCATTAAAGATTCGGATTTGCCTGCTATTGAAGCTAAGATGGCTGAATTGGCAGCAAAGAAAGAAGAATTGGTACGTCAGAGCATTGCCAAGGAAGATGCATTAAAGAAGTTCGGCGAAAGAGGTGAAACTTATAAATGTGAATTGATCTCCGAACTGGAAGACGGTCACATTACTACTTATACACAAGGTGCATTTACCGACCTTTGCCGTGGCCCGCACTTGGTGTCTACTGCTCCTATCAAGGCTATCAAGCTGCTTTCTGTAGCCGGTGCTTACTGGAGAGGACAGGAAGACCGCAAGCAGTTGACCCGTATCTATGGTATTACTTTCCCGAAAAAGAAAATGCTGGATGAATATCTGGCTATGCTGGAAGAAGCCAAGAAGCGTGACCACCGTAAGATAGGTAAGGAGATGGACTTGTTCATGTTCTCGGACACTGTAGGTAAGGGACTTCCGATGTGGTTGCCCAAGGGTACTGCACTGCGTATCCGTTTGCAGGATTTCTTGCGCCGCATCCAGGCTCGTTACGATTATCAGGAAGTAATGTGTCCGCCTATTGGTAACAAACTGTTGTATATCACTTCAGGACACTACGCTAAATACGGTAAAGACTCATTCCAACCTATCCATACACCGGAAGAAGGTGAGGAATACTTCTTGAAACCGATGAACTGCCCGCATCACTGTATGATTTACAAGAACACTCCGCGTTCTTATAAAGACCTGCCTTTGCGTATTGCAGAATTTGGAACAGTGTGCCGCTATGAGCAGAGTGGTGAGTTGCATGGATTGACCCGTGTACGCAGCTTTACTCAGGATGATGCACATATTTTCTGCCGTCCCGATCAGGTAAAAGATGAATTCCTCCGTGTGATGGATATTATCTCTATCGTGTTCAAGTCCATGAACTTTGAGAACTTTGAAGCACAGATCTCTTTGCGTGACAAAGTAAATCGTGAAAAATATATCGGTAGCGATGAAAACTGGGAAAAAGCAGAACGCGCTATCGTAGAAGCTTGCGAAGAAAAAGGATTGAAAGCCAAAGTAGAATATGGTGAGGCTGCATTCTACGGTCCTAAACTGGACTTTATGGTGAAAGATGCCATTGGCCGCCGTTGGCAGTTGGGTACTATCCAGGTAGACTATAACTTGCCTGAGCGTTTCCAGTTGGAATATATGGGTTCTGATAACCAGAAGCACCGTCCTGTAATGATTCACCGCGCGCCGTTCGGATCAATGGAACGTTTTGTTGCCGTATTGATTGAACATACAGCAGGTAAATTCCCGTTGTGGCTGACTCCTGAGCAAGTGGCTATCCTGCCTATCTCAGAGAAATTCAATGAATATGCAGAGAGCGTGAAAGCTGAACTGAGAAAATTTGATGTTCGTGCCATTGTAGATGACCGTAACGAAAAGATTGGCCGTAAGATTCGTGACAACGAAATGAAACGTATTCCTTACATGCTGATTGTAGGTGAGAAGGAAGCAGGAAATGGCGAAGTTGCAGTCCGTAAACAAGGCGAAGGCGACAAAGGAACCGTGAAAATTGCAGAATTTGGAAAAAATGTTTCCGAAGAAGTTTCTAATATGATAAATAAATGGTAACTTTGCAGCCGTTTGCAAAAGAACACATTGATAAACATTTGTGTAACCTTTTGTGTTTTGATAAAGAAATAACTAATTAAATAAAGAAAAACAAACAGGAACTAATAGTTTTTTAATGAAGAATGACAGATTAAAAGATCAGCACCGAATCAATGAACAGATTTGTGCCAAAGAAGTCCGCATAGTGGGCGACGATGTAGAACCAGCAGTTTATCCGATAGCTCAAGCCTTGAAACTGGCTGAAGAGCACGAAGCTGACTTAGTTGAAATTTCACCCAATGCTGTTCCTCCGGTTTGTAGAATTATTGATTATTCTAAATTTCTTTATCAACTAAAGAAACGTCAAAAGGAACAAAAGGCTAAACAAGTTAAGGTAAGCGTAAAAGAAATCCGTTTCGGACCTCAGACAGATGATCATGATTACAACTTCAAGTTGAAACATGCCATCGGATTCTTGCAGGACGGAGACAAGGTAAAAGCATACGTATTCTTTAAAGGCCGTTCTATCCTGTTTAAGGAACAAGGTGAAGTGTTATTGCTTCGTTTTGCCAATGACTTGGAAGAATATGCCAAAGTAGAGCAAATGCCGTTGTTGGAAGGAAAGAGGATGACTATTTCTCTGGCACCCAAGAAGGTAAGTGCACCCAAGAAAGATGCTGCTCCGGCTCCTAAGAAGGAAGCTCCGAAGAAAGCGGATGAAACAGATGAATAAAAGAAAGAGTGCGTAACGCGCCGGTATAGTGCGTTGCCACCATTTGAATAATAATTATTTAAAATTAAAACAAGATGCCAAAGATCAAGACTAACTCCGGTTCTAAAAAAAGATTCGCTCTTACCGGAACAGGTAAAATCAAAAGAAAGCACGCTTTTCACAGTCACATTTTGACTAAGAAGACTAAAAAGCAGAAAAGAAACCTTGTACACTCAGGCTTAGTAGCTAATGCTAACTTGGATCAGGTAAAGGAACTTCTTTGCATGAAGTAATCTAAAAAAAGCGTAAACGTATTATTTAAAGTATTAACCGAATGTCTTTAGCTTTAAGTTCGCTGTGTGAAACAGGGGCGCTAACATTCAAAAAGAATTAAAACTATGCCAAGATCAGTAAATCATGTTGCTTCAAGAGCAAGAAGAAAGAAAATTTTAGGTCTGACCAGAGGTTACTTTGGTGCAAGAAAGAATGTATGGACAGTAGCAAAAAACACTTGGGAAAAGGGTTTGACCTACGCATACCGTGACCGTAAGAACAAGAAACGTAATTTCCGTGCATTGTGGATTCAGCGTATCAACGCTGCTGCCCGTCTGGAAGGAATGTCTTATTCTAAATTGATGGGTGCATTGCACAAAGCAGGTATCGAAATCAACCGTAAGGTTTTGGCTGACTTAGCCATGAACCACCCGGAAGCATTTAAAGCAGTTGTTGCTAAGGCAAAAGCGGCTTAATATTTCCAAGCGGTAATATACAGATTTACTAAAGGAGCAACTTCGATGAGGTTGCTCCTTTTTTTGTTATTCTATGTAAAACGATGAACTTTTATGGTTGCCGCTATGTTTATAAAGTGTCTTTTTAGATGATAATATGGTGAATAGGGAAACGGAAAAGGATAAAGTTTCTGCCTGTAGGAAATATCAATAAACAGAATGACAGATACTTAGTCAATTACTTATTATTTTTAACAAACAAATTCCTCTATATGCTTGGTTATATCATAAAAAGGGCGTATATTTGTCATACAGAAAGAGATGAAAAGCGAGCCGCATTAGTTGGATTGGGAAACTCATCAAACTAATCTGAAAACCGAGACACAGCTTCATCTTCCAATGGCGGGCCACGCCTTCGGGTAGCATTTATGCCGGTGGATTACAAAGGGAGAGAGCACTCAAAACCTGTCATTCGGAGTTTCATCGCATCACTGGTGCGGCTTCATTATAAGGCGATGCTAATTCAAAAGATTAGCATCGCTTCTTTTTTACAAAAACATACAGATATGATATTTTATTTTTCGGGTACAGGTAATTCGGCTTGGGTAGCGCGACAGTTGGCAGAAAGCCAGAAAGAAGAATTGTTGTCCATCGCTGAAGAAATAAATGAAAATAAGGAGTACACTCTGAAAGCAGGAGAGAAGATAGGATTTGTTTTTCCCGTTTATGCATGGGGGCCTCCTAAGATTGTGCTTCGTTTTATTCATCAGTTAAAGATGAGTAAGCCGGGATACCTTTTCTTTGTCTGCACTTGCGGTGACGACACGGGGCGGACTGCTCAGGTTTTATCCGCTGCTGTCCGTCAGAAAGGCTGGAAGTGTGCAGCAGGCTATTCGGTTACTATGCCGAATACTTATGTTTCTTTACCTGGTTTTGACGTGGATCCCAAGGATATAGAAGATCAGAAAGTGCAGAATGCGAGAGCTCGCTTGCAGTTTATAAATGGGGAATTAGCTCGCGGAGTGCAAATGAAGCGATTTAATTGCCACGAGGGAGCAGTGCCTTTTACTAAAACGTATCTGCTTCGTCCGCTTTTCAATGTTTTTTTGATGTCACCTAAACCCTTTCATGCTACGGATGCCTGCATTGCTTGTAAGAAGTGTGAAAAAGCATGCTCTGTACATAATATAAAAGTAACGGATCGCCCTGCTTGGGGAACTAATTGTACTCAGTGCTTGGCGTGTTATCATGTTTGCCCTGTTCATGCCGTGCAGTATGGCAAGGCTACAGGCACGAAAGGACAATATAGAAGATTTCTTTAATCTACTCTGCTGCTATTTAATCTTTCTTCGGTCCAATTCTTGTTGGTATCTACGGGCATTTGCCATGTGCTGTGACAATGTAGCTGCAAAATTGTGTGTGCCTGAGAAGTCTCCTTTGGCGCACATATAAATGTAGTTGTGGTGGGCGTAGTTCAATACACTCTCTAATCCTTGAATGGACGGAATGCGGATAGGTCCGGGAGGTAATCCTGCATATTTGTAGGTATTATAAGGGGAATCGACTTCCAGATGTTTATTCAGAATACGTTTCAGTCCGAATTCTTGCAATCCGAATTTCACAGTCGGGTCTGCTTGCAATAACATTCCTTTATGCAGTCGGTTGATATAAAGTCCTGCTACCATCGGCTTCTCTGCTCCGTTGGCAGTTTCTTCTTCTATAATGGACGCCAAAGTAGCTACTTCATTGGGAGTAAGACCGATACTTTCCGCTTTTTTCAGTCTTTCATTATTCCAATAGGCGGCGTGTTCCTTTTCCATCCGTTTCATGAATGCATCTGCACTCATATTCCAATATACCTCATAGGTGTTGGGGATAAAAAGTGAAGGCAGTGTTTCCTTATTGTAACCCATTTTAGAACAATAAGCACTATCTGCCAGTAGATTGGCAATGTCCAGGGAATCAATCATGAGTTGGCGTGAGACGGCACGTACCATTCTGTCCAAAGTCCGCACACTGGGTACAGTCAGGTTGATGGGAGTTTGATAACCCATAGAAAGGCGGCGGAACAGATGGCGCATATCATCCCCCGGATGGATAGCATAGCGTCCTGTACGTATTGCATCACCATATTTCTCTCTTTTTGCCAAGAACTGAAAGCCCAGCATGTTTTGGGGCTTTCCGGCTTCGGTTATTTTATGATATACGGAGTCTATATTATCATCGCGGTCTATATAAATATAGGTAGTCTTTGAAATGCGGAACTGTTTGGTGAAGAAATAGTAATATACAGTTCCCGCACTGCCTACTCCGGCAAGGACAATTATCAGGATAACGATCCATAAAATATTGCGTTTCTTTTTATTCATTTTGTTCACTAGGGCTTAATTTGAGTGCAAATATAGACAAATATCCTGTTTAATTCTACATTTGACGATTTTGTACCCCTAAAAATACATTTTTGTCCACTCCGATATTGCCGTAAAAAGTGTATATTTGACACATTAAAAAAGCGAAACCATTAAATAACATATTAATTATTTTAGTTTTTATCATGAAAAATACACTTATGGGCTTGGCATTGTTCGCTGCAATGCCTGTATTTGCCCAGCAAAAAGCGACCATCAATGTACATCCCGATCAAGGAAAGGAGATTATCAGCAAGCATATTTACGGGCAGTTTGCAGAACACTTGGGTACTTGTATCTACGGAGGTCTGTGGGTAGGTGAAAATTCCAGTATCCCCAACACCCAAGGTTATCGTAATGATGTGCTTCAGGCTTTGAAGGACTTGAAAGTGCCTGTACTTCGCTGGCCGGGTGGTTGTTTTGCCGATGAATATCATTGGATGGATGGTATCGGCCCGAAAGAGAATCGTCCCCGAATGGTGAATAACAACTGGGGGGAACGGTAGAAGATAATAGTTTCGGTACGCACGAGTTTCTGAACTTGTGTGAGCTGATAGGTTGCGAGCCCTACATCAGTGACAATGTGGGTAGCGGAAGTGTGGAGGAAATGGCTAAGTGGGTGGAATACATGACTTCGGAGCAAGGTAGCCCCATGGCAAAACTGCGTAAAGAGAATGGTCGTGAAAAGCCCTGGAATGTGAAGTTCTTCGGCGTAGGCAATGAAAGTTGGGGCTGTGGTGGCAGCATGCGTCCCGAGTATTATGCTGATTTGTATCGCCGTTACTCTACTTATTGCCGCAATTATGATGGTAATCATTTGTTTAAGATTGCCAGTGGTGCCAGTGATTATGATTATGACTGGACGGAGGTGTTGATGAAGAACGTGGGACATCGCATGGCGGGTATCTCTTTGCATTATTATATAGTAATGGGGTGGGATGGAAGCAAAGGTTCTGCTACTCAGTTCTCTACTGACGATTATTACTGGACAATGGGCAAGTGTCTTGAAATAGAATCGGTTTTGAAAAAACACATGGCTATCATGGATAAATACGATCCGAAGAAGCAGATTGGTTTGATGGTGGACGAATGGGGAACCTGGTGGGATGAAGAACCGGGTACTATACGCGGTCACCTGTATCAACAAAACACATTGCGCGATGCTTTTGTGGCTTCTTTGACGCTGGATGTTTTCCATAAATACACAGACCGTATTAAGATGACAAATATTGCCCAGATTGCCAATGTGCTTCAATCTATGATTCTGACGAAGGAGGATAAGATGGTTTTAACTCCCACTTATCATGTGTTTGAGATGTATAAGGTGCATCAGGACGCTACATATCTTCCCATGGAATTGAACTGTGAACGCAAGGTGGTGCGTGGTGATCGTATTGTTCCGATGGTAAGTGCAACAGCTTCACGGGATGCAAACGGGTTGATTCATATTTCATTGTCTAATGTGGGTTTGAAGGATTCGCAGGAGATAGAATTGAATCTGGGTGATGTAAAGGCAAAAAGTGTTACAGGTCGTATTTTGACTGCCGGTAACATAGGTGATTATAATAGCTTTGAAAAACCCAATGTAGTTGCTCCGAAAGAATTTACGGGGGCGAAAGTGAATAAAGGTAATTTGAAGGTGACGCTTCCTGCTAAGTCTATTGTGGTATTGGAGGTGAAATAATACGATTTTTTTATACCATCAGTCAAATGTATCTTCATCCCCTCTTGAGAGGGGGTAGGGGGTGTGTTAGATTACACTCACGAATGCATAAGTTGATACATTTCACACACCCCTACCCCTCTCAAGAGGGGATGAAGATACATTTGACTAATGATTATGAAGAAATGTTCCAAAAAATAAACCACACCCAAATGCACATTTATGGCAATTCTTGTACCAACTCTGCCTCAATCCTATCTTCTATCTCATCCGGCAAAGCAGGAAAGAAATCAATATTAGTACGTTTTTCCACACTATCCACCGTCACCATATACTTCTTTAATGGTTTATGTCCCGCCTTATTAGGGAAAATAAATCCGATGGCTTGCGGATTCTTCTTATCATTAATCAATATCACTTTATAGAAAGCATCCGGCACAGCTACTTTATTGTTACCGATTCGTTTCGGACGCTTCGTATCATATATCGGTCCGCAAGTAATATAGACAACTCCATATTTTTTAGCCCATTTGCGGGATTGTTCTTCCAGGTCATTCCAATCCCCACGATTCAGATTCGGGTTTTGGGGACAAATATTACTCAAATAGAACGACTCCTCCATAGCTTGGCGACTCCATTTCATATCTGCTGCAGGAGCCATGTGCCCACGGTCGTAGCCCGATTTGGTGTAGTCACCGGTGTAAGCTTTAGCACCTCGCACATCCGGGTCCGGCAGAAATTTATCAGTCCGTCCTTCCGTTCCTGTAGTTTCTTTCTTGGTCAATTCCCAAGCCACCCATTGCGGAGTTTTATAATCGGCATTATAGGAAAGGGTATATCCTTTGCGTTTCAATATCTGTCCGCCGGCACTGGATTGCATGACGGGGATTTCTAATGAGCCGTTGTTACCGGCAGTTGGTGATATGGCGGGGGAGGATTGCTCGGTTTCTGTCGGTTTAGGAAGATTCTCAAGTAACTTACCGTCGAATAACTGGTATTTGTATGCCATCAGTCCCAGCAATGCCAGGATGATAATGATTCTCAGAGGGTTATTAGATTGTTTCTTTTTCTTTGCACTCATATTTATTTTGTTTTAGACGTGCAAAGATAAAAATTAAAAAGATAATGTGCAGCGTTTTGCACAGAAGCGAATTTAAAGAATTTGCCCTCCCATTAAAAAACCTTTTATGATTATTCTTTATGAAATACAAAAATGCGTTATCTTTGCTACCAGATATAGCCGTCATTATACTAATATCGGCCTGCTAACCTAATAAATCAAACCTATCTGAATATGAGAAAAAATCGAGTATCGTTAGCGTTCCTGGGATTGCTTATTGCAGCTTCTCCCTTACGGGCACAGGAACCGCAGCAGAATGAAACCGCAGAACAGAAGGACAAAAGAATGGAATGGTTTTCGCAAGCCAAGTTGGGAATCTTTATCCATTGGGGAATTTACTCCGTAAGGGGAGTGTCTGAAAGCTGGTCTTTCTTTAATAATTATCTTCCTTATGATGAATACATGGAGCAGGAAAAAGGTTTCACCGCTTCAAAGTATGATCCCAAGGCATGGGTGGACCTGATAAAGGAGAGTGGAGCAAAATATACGGTAATCACTACCAAGCACCATGACGGTGTGGCTCTGTGGGACACCAAGGTAGGAGACATCAGCGTGGTAAAAAGTACCCCGGCAAAGCGTGACCTGATTGCTCCTTTTGTAAAGGAAGTGCGGAAACAGGACTTGAAACTGGGATTTTACTATTCTTTGCTGGATTGGTCGCACCCCGATTATCCTAATAAGACACGTACGGAAGTGCGCTATAAGAATGATCCTGAGCGCTGGGCTAGATTCAACAAATTCAATTTCGGTCAACTGGCAGAATTGAATAAGACTTGGAAGCCGGATCTTTATTGGTTCGACGGCGACTGGGAACAAAGTGCGGAAGCATGGAACTCTAAAGGCATTATAGATTTGCTTCGTTCAGATAATAAGAATGTGATCGTTAACTCCCGTATTCAGGGATACGGGGATTACGCCACTCCGGAACAAGGAGTTCCCGTAGTCCGCCCCGAAGATAAATATTGGGAACTTTGCATGACTATGAATGACTCATGGGGCTATCAGCATACGGATAGCAATTATAAATCCCCGTTCATTCTGCTCCGTACCTTTGTAGATTGCCTCAGTATGGGGGGGAAATCTGTTGTTGGACATCGGTCCGAAAGAAGATGGCAGCATTCCCGAAGAACAGGTGGCTATCCTGAAAGAATTCGGTCGCTGGACCAAGAAACATAAAGAAGCCATTTATGATACCCGTGCAGGTATTCCTACCGAGCATTTCCAAGGATATACTACGTTGAACAAGACAGGAGATATTCTTTATCTGTACTTGCCTTATAAACCGAATGGTCCTGTGGAGGTAAAGGGTCTGGTAAATAAAGTAAACCGTGTATGGGTAGTGGGCAACGGAGCTATGCTGACTTACAAGGTTTATAATAAGAATTATTGGAGTTCCGTACCCGGAAACCTTTATATTGATGTTCCTCCACAGGTGCAGGATGAACAGATCACCGTACTGGCAGTATTGCTGGACGGACCGGTGAAACTGTATCGTGGCGTGGGTCAAGTAATTGAAAGTAATTAATCCGATCATTGATAGATATGAAGAAACTTTTTTATTCCCTGTTGCTTTTGCTGGTTACTTTTCCGGCAATGGCACAAAGCCTGTTTGAACAGTATGAGCGTTTTCTTACCGATCCGCGTACATACGTGTGTTACCGTGCAGACGGCAAACTGAAAATAGATGGAAAGTTGGATGAATCTTCCTGGAAGAAAGCCCAGTCTACCGCACCTTTTGTAGGCATCAGCGGCGAAGGTTTTCCCACCCCCAAGTATGAGACTACTGCCAAGATGCTGTGGGATGATGAATACCTCTATGTGGGTGCCGTGCTGCAAGAAGAGGACATCAAAGCCCGCCTTACCCAACGGGATACCATTATTTATTATGATAACGATTTCGAAGTATTCATAGATCCGGATGGCGACGGACAGAACTATTTTGAAATAGAAACCAATGCCCGTGGCGTTATTTTCGACTTGATGCTGGATAAGCCTTACCGTTCCGGTGTTAACTTTATGGTGCAATGGGATTGCCCAGGGCTGAAAGTCGCCATTCACTGCGAAGGCACACTGAATAAATCAAAGGACAAGGATAGATATTGGAGTGTGGAAATGGCCATCCCTCACCAGGCATTGACCATGAACTTCAATAACCCACTGAAGGCAGGTAACACGTGGCGCATCAACTTCTCGCGCGTGCAATGGCTAAAGGAAAAAGGACCCGAAGAAAACTGGGTGTGGAGTCCCACAGGCCGGATTGATATGCACATGCCCGACCGTTGGGGATACCTTTACTTTGTAGACAAGAAGGTGGGTACTTCTCAAGATGAACTGGTTTATCCATACAATCAGGATATTTACAAATTGCTTTGGGCGATGTTCTATGCCCAGCAAGATAATTATGGAAAGCAGCATAACTATCTGCGCTCCACCAAACAATTCTTCCTGACCGATAAGGAATTGAAGAATCTTCCTGCCGGTGCTGAAATAACAGTGGATGCGACACAGAACACGTATCAGATGTCCATCACGAACCCTGCCGAGGGAGTGCGTTATGTGATTAATAACGAAGGCCGTTTCCGGACAGAAAAGATAGCACAGCGCGAAGTCAAGAACTGGGTATGGACAGGCATTCACAATAATCGCACAGATGCCGAATGGCAAAAGTGGTTCGGATTATTGAAAGAGTGTGGCATTTCCGGCGTACTGTTTGAAGGATATGAGGAAAATATCTACCGCATGTGCAAGGAAGCCGGACTGGAAGCCCATTACTGGAAATGGACCATGAACCGCAGGGAGTTGCTGGACAAGCATCCCGACTGGTATGCTGTGAACCGTAAAGGCGAGTCATGCTACGACAAACCGGCTTATGTGGACTACTACCGTTTCCTTTGTCCCAACCATCAGGGAGTAGCAGAGTACTTGGCAGAAGATTACGTAAAAGAAGCCCATAAACCATACGTAGACGGTGTGCATTTGGACTATGTACGTATGCCGGATGTCATTCTTCCCGTCAGTCTTTGGAAGAATTATGGCATAGAGCAAAAGGAAGAATTGCCCGAATATGATTACTGTTATTGTGACGTGTGCCGTGAACTGTTTAAGGCACAGACGGGGCAAGATCCTTTGGAACTGAAATATCCGATGGAGAACCAAAGCTGGATTAACTTCCGTCTGGATGCCATCACCCGCGTGGTCGATGCTATTACGAAAGCAGTGAAAGCCGATCATAAAACTATTTCTGCTGCCGTATTCCCCGGACCGTCTATGGCCAGGCACATGGTGCGCCAGGATTGGGGACAGTGGTCGCTGGATGCTTATTATCCGATGATTTATAATAAATTCTATTATGAAGGTCCTGAATGGATTGGTCGTTCGGTAAAGGAAAGTGTTGAAACGGTGAATGGTCGTGCTAAGATTTATGCAGGGTTGATGTTTGGGGATATTAAGGACACTTTTGAAGAAGCGCTGGATGAAGCATATAATAATGGAGCTTCCGGAGTTTCTTTCTTTGCCGGTCCTGACGAAGAATACCTGCATCGGTTCAAGGCTTACTTGGATAAGAGAGGTTTTGTGGTGAAGTAATTTTAGAGGTGCATAAAATAAAAGGGGAAGGTTGATAGGGACTTTCCCCTTTTTATTTTAAACTTTTAAGAAAAGTAGAAAAGACTTTTGAGAAAAGCGCCGTAGATTAAAAAGGGCTACCTTTGCATTATGAATTTGATTAAAAGTATGAAACGAAAGAAAAAACGGATATTAGGTATTTCAGGAATTATCTTATTACTTGTAATCTTCTCCATTGTCGGCTATATTTGGCAGAATATAGGAACGCTTGATACAGAAAAGGAACGAGTAGTAAAATTTGGTAGTCTGTCTTATTATTCTTCACAGAATGATGTGTTTGTCAGTCCCGAAGAATTAATGTCTTATCCTGAACGGACAACAGGAGGTAATGCAGGATTCGGACGATTTTTCAAAAAATCTCCCAATGCCCCGGCGGGAGAGCTGCCGAAAGTTGTTTTGAAGAAAACAGATTTTGCAACCGAGCCATCGGCTTATGCTCTTTATTGGTTCGGACATTCATCTGCCATTCTGGAATTAGATGATGTACGGGTATTGATTGATCCTGTATTGGAAAATGCTGCTCCATTGCCGGGCATTGTGCCACGTTACACAACTTCCCCTATCAAACGGGAGGAGTTGCCCGCTGTGGATGCCGTGTTGATTACACACGACCATTACGACCATTTGGAAGTAAAAACAATTAAGTTTCTCCGTAATCGGGATACCCGTTTCATCGTGCCGTTGGGCGTGGGCGCCCGTCTGCGTGGTTGGGGTGTTCCGGAAGAACGGATTATTGAACTGGGATGGACAGAAAGGACAGAAATCGGTCCGCTGATAATCACTTCAACTCCCGGTGTCCATTATTCAGGACGCAGTAAAACGGACCGTAATAAAACCCTTTGGACGGGATATGCGATAAAAGGGACACAGAAGAATATCTTTTGGAGTGGAGATTCCGGTTACGGCAAACATTTCAAACAAATCGGTGAGCAGTATGGCCCGTTCGATTTGGCTTGTGTAGAGATAGACGGATGGAATGCCGGCTGGCCGAACACGCATCTTTTTCCGGAAGAAGCGGTCACCGTCTGTGAGGACGTGCGTGCCGGATTGCTGCTGCCTGTACACTGGGGTGTATTTGATCTGGCATTGCATCCGTGGGATGAGTCAATCGAGGCGGTATGGAATTTGGCAAGCGAACGTGGAATCGGAATGGTAACCCCGCTTATGGGTGAAAAGATCGTTCCGGGTGAAACGGAAAGCCGGAAATGGTGGAAAACGGAGGATTGAATTGTACATTTCGATGGATTTATATATATATTTGCTAATCAACCCTATAAACGAATATTATGGACGCAAAATCGGGTATTGTCGTATATGACTACGTGGACACGTTTTACTGTTGCATGGTAGAAAAAGATAAGTGGTGTGAAGAAATGGTCACGGAACACATGCTGGTGTATCTGTGTTCTGGAGAAATGGAATTGATTTCTCTGGAGAAACGGTATCATCTGAAAAAAGGGGATGCGTTTTTTATCAAACGCAATCACCTGTTGCGTAAAATCAAGCAGCCATCGAAAAATGGCGAACCGTTTAAAGGTCTATTCCTGCAATTAAAGATGCCTTTTCTGAAGAAGATGTTAAGCGAACACCAGATTATCATCCCTTTGGTGAGTAATCCGGGAGTGAGTAAGGCTACTTATATGATGCTTGAGAAGCATTCTTTCCTGAAAGGCTTGTTTGTATCTTTGGAACAGTATTTCGATGCGCAGCAATATCCGTCGAAGGAACTAATGGAAGCCAAACTGAAAGAGGCTGTTTTTACTTTATTGCAACTGAAACCGGATTTGGGTTCGGTGCTATTCGATTTTGCAGAACCCTGGAAGATTGACCTTGCGGATTTTATGAATAAGAATTATAAGTGTGACCTGTCTGTTGAAGAATTTGCCCATTATACGGGACGTAGCTTATCTTCTTTTAAAAAAGATTTTTCCCGGATATTCAATACCACACCAAGCCGATGGATTGTCCGGAAAAGATTGGAAGAAGCAAAGTTCCTGATGGATAAATACGGCGAAAAGCCTGCGGATGTTTATTTGAAAGTAGGATTTAAAAATTTGTCTCATTTTTCAACGGCCTTCAAGAAGGAGTTCGGTTTTCCTCCCTCGGTGGCAATGGGTTCGGCAGTCGTTTAATTTGTAAAAAGACGTTTCGGAAAAGTAGAAATGACGTTATAGAAAACCAGTCCGGTATATTCTGCTGTTACTTTTGCATCATCAAAATGAATGGGTTTTGATGATGTTTTTTTATGTTTTAACGACAGAATTTATTATGAAAAAAAGTTTGATTGCACTGGCTTTCGGCACATTCGGTCTAGATATTGCAGAGTTTGCGATGATGGGTATTCTGGGCAGCGTTGCTGATGGTTTACAGATTAGTATCACCCAGGCCGGACATCTGATTTCGGCTTATGCGCTGGGGGTATGTGTGGGTGCTCCGGCGTTACTTTGGGTTCGCCATTATCCTTTGAAACGAATTTTGCTGCTTCTGGCAGCAATCATTCTGGGAGGTAATCTTTTTGCTGCTGTGGCTCCGAATTACTGGACACTTTTGGCAGCGCGTTTTGTATCGGGTTTCCCGCATGGGGCCTATTTCGGTGTGGCCTCTATTGTGGCACAGCGTCTTTCCGGTCCGGGTAAGGGTGCACAGGCCGTATCACTGATGATGGCGGGTATGACGATTGCTACGGTGGTGGGTGTACCGCTGGGAACGGTTTTAAGCACAGGTATTTCGTGGCGTCTCACTTTCCTGCTGGTAGCCTGTTGGGGCTTGGTTGCTCTTTTGGGTATCCGCATTTGGATACCGCGTCTGGATAGTCTGCCGGATACGGGATTCAAGGGACAATTCCGCTTCCTGAAATCTCCTGCCCCGTGGTTGATTTTCGGTGGAACGCTGCTGGGGGAAGGCGGTGTTTACTGCTGGTATAGCTATATTGATCCGTTATTGACACAGGTATCGGGTTTTCCGGCATCGAGTCTGACCTGGCTGATGATAGTTGCCGGACTGGGTATGGTTGCCGGAAATCTTTTGGGCGGGCGCCTTGCTGACCGTTTCCGGGCGGGTATGGTAGCTGCCATGGTCCAGTCATGTATGGTGTTTACACTGTTACTCATCTTTTTCTTTTCCCCAATCTCCTGGTTTTCGGTAGTGCTGATGGTCATCGGAACAGCCGGATTATTCGGTGTAGGCAGTCCCCTTCAATACCTGATTATCCGCTTTTCGAAAGGGGGTGGCGAGATGCTCGGAGCAGCCAGCATACAGATTGCGTTCAATGTTGGAAATGCTGTGGCTGCGTGGCTGGGAGGTCTGGTGCTTCATGCCGGTTACGACTATCGTTATCCGGCATTGGTGGGTATTCCCCTCGCCCTGACCGGTGCTGTGTTGCTGTTCATACTGCATTACAGGTATGAGCGAAAGTTGTAAATGTGCTTATGCCTGCTATTATGACGTTTGGGGAAAGTCTGAAATGACGTTTTAGAAAACTTGTGCTGCCTTCTTCATCCTTACTTTTGCAGTGTTAAGATTATGGCGTGGTTACTGAAAAGTATTTCGAACGGCAAACAGATTTCCCGAAAAGCGTAATAGATAGTGAGTCAATGTTTAATTTATTAATTAGAATAAAAAGATGAGAAAGATTTCTTTAGTAATGACAGCAGTTTTGGCCTTTATGTGTATGAACATACAGGCTCAGTCGCACAACCACTCACACGGAGAAAGTGGTATAGTCCATTCGAAAGGGATGGCCTCGATGGATGCAAATGCCCAGTTCGTTCCCTACGAGTTTGAAAGGCATGCCGTAGGTGATAACGATATTCTGATTGAAATTCTTTATTCGGGAATTTGCCACAGTGACATTCATACCGTAAAAGGACATTGGGGTACGCCTAATTATCCGGTAGTACCGGGACACGAAATTGTAGGGCGGGTTACACAAGTAGGCAAAAACGTAACCAAATTCAAAGTCGGAGATTATGCCGGAGTAGGTTGTCTGGTCAATTCGTGCGGGGTATGCGAACACTGCATGAAAGGGGAAGAACAATACTGCGACAACAGAAAAAATGTTTATACCTACAACAGTTACGACCATTTCCACAATGGAACCAACACATTGGGAGGTTATGCCAATAACATTGTTGTTACGGAGCGTTTCGGAATTAAAATACCCGAAGGTGCTCCACTTGACAAAGTGGCTCCTCTTCTTTGTGCCGGTATTACGACCTATTCCCCTCTGCGCACAGCCAACGTGAAAGCCGGAGATAAGGTAGCCGTTGCAGGTTTCGGCGGATTGGGACACGTAGCCGTGCAATATGCTGTATCTTTCGGAGCCGATGTCACCGTATTTGACATTACCGAGGTAAAAAGACAATCTGCCATGGATATGGGAGCTACGAAATATGTAAATGTCAATGATGCAGCACAACTCGAAGGACTTGCAAATTCATTTGATGTCATCCTCACCACCATTCCTTATAATTATGATATGGAAATGTACCTTCGTATGCTTAAAGTAGATGGTGCACTCATTCAAGCCGGTATGCCCCCGGCGGGTCAATACCCATCCATCAATACATCCTTGCTTAGCGGTCGCCGCAAGGTATATGGAACTCACATAGGCGGCATACCGGAAACACAGGAAATGCTTGACTATTCTGTTGCTAAAGGTATCTATCCCATGATAGAAGTAATTGCACCGGCTCAAATAACCGAAGCATACGGCAAGGTTGAAGCAGGAGAAGTGCAATTCCGCTATGTAATTGATATGTCGAAACTATAATCGAACATAGTATATTTCGACTAAAGTTGTAGCTTGATTCCATCGCCCGTCGGCAAAATTAAATGAATGTTGGTTTAATTTGCCAACGGGTTAATTTTTATTAGGTCATTGTTGATTTTATAAATGACGTTTCAACAAAGCGAAAAATAACTTTTCAGAGAAACAGGAGGTATATCGGATGCCGTACCTTTGCAATATCGAAATCATCGTTAATAATCAAAGAATTAAGTTATAAGCATTATGAATATGGAGGGTCACTTATCAGACGATATGACTGCATTGGTATCGAAAGTAGAGTCGGAGATCAAGGAGTTGCGTCGGCTTAAATACTCCTGTTCGCAAGCTACATTTGTAGGGATATGTAAAGCCATAGGTTGTGAGCGTAGCGATGAGGAGTTGATGGCACTTTCCGCAGGTTTTCGCGGCGGCATAGGGTGCTCTTATAACGAAGGTCCTTGCGGTGCATTTGCAGCCGGCGTAATGGCGTTAGGCATGTATCTTCCGAAAGATAATGCAAAAGCCATAACATTATCGCACGAACTGTTCTGCCATTTCAAGCGCCGGCTCGGAACTGTAATCTGTGGCAACATAGTCTATCTTCATGGTTTCGGGGAATGTACAAGGTGTTGCCTGTGTGTTGGAGAAAAAGTAACCGAACTGCTATGCAGGGAACATGTTTCAATCCAGAAAAATAATAAATCAAATAATGTTTAACATCTAAAATGTATCAGTCATGAGAAAAGATCATTCATCATTTTACAAGATGCGACTGCTGCTTACAGCTATCTGTATGGTTGGTATTACTTCTGTAAGTAGCGTAATGGCGAGTTGTACGGAAAGAGATATTTCTGGAACGACCGGCAACAAACAAGATGAAACACCATCCAGTATGAAAGACCTTGGGGCAATGAGCCCGGAAAAGGCGCTGGAGTATATGAAAACGACGGAAAATCTCGTTATTGTGGACGTGGCATCGCGCACTAACTATGCCCGCAAGCATTTCGAAAGAGTAGTCAATATTCCTATCGAGAATCTTTCGTCAGATGAGGAGAAGGAATTGTACCTCAAACTCCCGAAGGGGCGTCCCGTCATTTTGCATTGCCGCTTGGGCATGATTGTTCCCGGAGCATACCGCACGCTTAAGCAACTGCGTCCTGATATTCCTGAGATTTCCTATATCGACGACAGACCGCCTTTTGATGAATATAACGAGTGGGTGAAATCAAAGAAGTAAAGTCTATGAAGAAGAAGATAATGATTACCGTAACAGGTACGCTCGCGTTAAACGATGAGAGGGCAGTGTTACTGTCTCATGGAACGACGCAATAAAGTAAATTGAGATATGACTGAAATAGAGAAACTCCGTAGTGGAGAATATTACGTGATGGAAGATGCGGAAATTGCAGCCATCCAACACCGGGCCATTGCGCTTTGTCAACGTTTCAATACGTTGCCTGTCACCGCATGGGAGGAGCGTGACAAACTCCTGCGCCAACTGTTTGCCTCAGCCGGAAAGGATTTGAGCATCAAGCCCGGCTTCTTTTGTGACTTGGGCATCAACATTCATGTGGGCGATGGTTTCCTTACCAACTACAATGTAACGATACTTGACATGGCTCCCATAACCATCGGTGACAATGTGTGGTTGGGACCCAATGTGGGACTCTATGCCGTGGCACATCCGATGGAAGCGGCGGGACGGCAGAAAATGTTGGGTATAGCAAAGCCTATTACAATAGGCAACAGTGTATGGATTGGAGGTAACTCCGTTGTAGTAATGGATGTAACCATCGGCAATAATGTAGTAATCGGCGCAGGATCGGTCGTCACGCACGACATCCCCGACAATGCGGTTGCCGTAGGTAATCCTGCCCGTGTAATCAGATTTATAGACAACAAATAAAAACATTTAGGAATATGTACAGTTTTCAATTTTTCATGCCTACTAAAATCCTGTTCGGTGCAGGACAGTTGAAGAATCTCCACAAGGAACAAATGCCCGGTAAGAAGGCATTGATAGTAACATCAAATGGTCAAAGTACCAAGAAATACGGCTACTTGGCCGCAGTGGAAGCAGAGCTAGAAAAGGCCGGTGTGGCACATATCCTCTTTGACGGAATCCGTCCCAACCCTACACGGGACAACGTTATGGATGCCTCACGTAAAGCGCGTGAGAACGATTGCGACTTTGTGGTAGCTCTCGGCGGTGGCTCAGTGATGGATGCCTCGAAGTGCATCACACTGATGATGGTCAACGATGGCGATTTGTGGGATTATGCATTCTCGGCAAAAGGTGGTCACAAGCCGTTCGAGCACCGGAGCGCACCGCTTGTGGCCATTACCACCAGTGCTGGAACCGGATCGGAGGTGGATATGTTCTCCGTTATATCGAATGATGAACTCAAAGAAAAAACGGGTGTGTTCGACATCTCAATGTTCCCGACGATTTCGGTTGTGGATTCTGACCTGATGATGAGTGTGCCGTCCAAGTTCACTGCTTATCAAGGTATGGATGCTTTCTTTCATGCCGCCGAGAGTGTCATCAATACAAAAGAACATCCGATGGGTGAAATGTTCGCACTTAAAGCCATCGAATTGATTGCCCGAAACCTACCTGTTGCCTATAAAGACGGCTCCGACAAGGAAGCCCGTGCGAATATGGCACTTGCCAATTCGCTGGCCGGTTTCTATATGCTCTGCACTTCACAGCACACAATGGAGCATGTAATGGGTTCTTATCACAGCGATCTTGCCCACGGTGCAGGATTGATTATGATCAGCCACGAGTATTTCGATTTTTTCGCCGAGCGTAAGGCGGCCGAGGAACCGATGAAGAAAATGGCGCGGGCGATGGGTGTGGAAAATCCGCGAAGCGGCAAGGACTTCATCGCGGCACTCGATGTCCTCATCGAATCCGTCGGTTGTAAGGATTTGAAGATGAGCGATGAAGGTATAACCAAAGAAGAAATCAAGACCTGGCCATCCCGTATCCGTGAAGTACTGGGCGGCGACATCACTGCCGACCCGCTGCCGCTGAGTGACGAGGACTATTTGGACATCTACGAACGTTCATTCAAATAAACGGATGATGAAAAAAACAATCAAAAAAGAAGATAAATGAAACGACGATTTACATCAGTCTTGTTGGCATTGGGGGTGTTCTCTTTTGCAGGACAAGCACAGGAAACAGGGAATGTACAGGATTCATTGTTAAGAAAAACTTACGCGCTTGATGAAGTCGTAGTTACAGGTACACGCAACGAAACGGATGTGCGCCACTTGTCGCAAACCGTATCGATACTGAACCGAAATAAAATAGAACAAACCATGCAGCCCTTGTTGCTGCCCGTCCTCACCGAGCAAGTGCCGGGACTGTTCACCACCTCGCGCGGCGTAATGGGCTACGGCGTATCGAATGGTGCTGCTGGCGGCATATCGCTGCGCGGACTCTCCGGGGGAAGCGCAAGATTGATGGTGCTCATAGACGGACATCTGCAGTATGCCGGTATCTTCGGACATCCGATATCCGACGCCTACCAGACCTTGTTGGCTGATAAAGTGGAGGTACTTCGAGGTCCGGCATCCGTGCTCTACGGCTCTAATGCGATGGGTGGCGTTATCAACATAGTTACCCGCAAGATGCAAGAAGACGGAGTGCACACCAATCTGCATACCGGCTACGGTTCTTACAACACCTTGGAAACGGAACTGACCAACCGCATACGGAAAGGGCGTTTTTCCAGCGTCCTCAGCAGTTCGTATAACCGTACGGATGGACACCGTGAGAACATGCCCTTTGAGCAGTACGGCGGTTACGCCAAGCTAGGCTATGAATTGACGGACAACTGGAATACTTATGCCGATGTGAACGTGACGCACTTTAATGCCACCTATCCCGGTCCCGTATCCGCGCCGTTGCTGGAGGGCGACCAACGCATTACGCGCGGTGTAACTTCCCTTGCCCTAGCAAACCATTACGAACGAACTTCCGGAGCATTGAGCTTCTTCTACAACTGGGGCGACCATTGGATTAATGATGGCTACACGCCCAGTGCCGGTGAAAAGCCACAAGACGGACGCTTCAACTCCTTTGACAACATGATGGGTGTTTCGCTCTACCAAAGCACGCAGTTCTTTAAGGGAGATCGCATTACATTAGGTCTTGACTGGTTCCGTTATGGCGGCGAGGCTTGGACGGAATATGTAAAGGGAGAGAAAGCCGACACACGCAAGGATCTTGTGAACAAGCACGAGAACGAAATTGCCGGTTATGCAGATTTCAGGCAGGATGTCAGTTCCTGGCTAACGTTCAATGCAGGGCTGCGCATCGACCACCACTCACGCGTGGGCACGGAGTGGGTGCCGCAGGCCGGACTTGCCTTCCATCTGCCTCGCAACATGGAATTGAAAGCATCGGCAACCAAGGGATTCCGCTATCCCATCCTGCGGGAGATGCATATGTTTCCGCCACAGAATCCAGACCTAAAGCCCGAGTCGATGTGGAACTATGAACTTGCTTTCTCGCAACGGTTGCTGAACGGTCGCTTGTCATACGGTGTAAATTTGTTCTACATAGACGGCAAGAACCTGATTATAACCTTGCCCAATCCGAACGGCAGTGGACGCCTGAACCAAAACTCCGGTAAGATAGGCAACACCGGCTTCGAGGTACAGGCGGCTTACCGCATCGACAACCGTTGGTCCGTAGATGCCAATTACAGTTTCTTGCACATGGAGAATCCCGTGGTGGCTGCTCCCGAACATAAACTCTACACCGGAGCCACCTTCTCGAAAGGTCGTTGGAACGTATCTACCGGCCTCCAGTACATAGCCGGATTATATACTTCTACCGCCCCGAACGTAATAGGAGATTTCGTTTTGTGAAATCTCCGTGCCTCGTTCCGCGCTGTTAAGTGGCTAGACATTTGGGCAAGAGGTGAGAACCTGCTGGCACAAAAATATGAAATCAACGCCGGATACCCGATGCCTCGCGCAACGGTGATGGCAGGTCTTAATATCAACTTCTAAAACACATAAAAAATGAAAAGAAACATCTGTATTTCCGTATTGTCAGCCCTGCTGCTGATGACAACGAGTTCCGTCGATGCACAGACCAAAGCGCAGGCAGAAACGACCAATCAACTGCCTAAAGTCTATTTCTTCAAAGAGATTTCTTCGGAGAATCTCGTGAAAATCTATGAGGCTCTCGGCCGGAAGGCAGAAGGCAAAGTCGCTGTTAAACTCTCTACCGGAGAGCCGGGCAACAATAACTACCTCAATCCTAATCTCATCAAGGACTTGGTACAAAAGATAAACGGTACGATTATCGAATGCAATACTGCCTACGGTGGCGGTCGTACCAATACGGAAGCCCATCTGAAAGCTGCCGCCGACCACGGTTTTACGGCCATTGCTCCTGTGGATATTATGGATGCGGAAGGTGAAGTAGCTCTGCCTGTAAACGGGGGTAAGCACCTGAAAGAGGACTATGTAGGAAAGAATTTCCTGAACTATGACTTTACCGTAGTGCTGTCCCACTTCAAAGGGCATCCGATGGCCGGATTCGGCGGTGCGCTGAAAAACATCTCCATTGGTATCGCTTCATCCACAGGGAAGGCATGGATTCACTCAGCAGGCAAGACCAGAAGCCAGGCTGATGTATGGAACGACCTGCCGCATCAGGACATATTCCAGGAATCTATGGCAGAGGCATCAAAAGCTATTATCGACCATGTCGGCGATAAGATTCTTTATATCAGCGTGGCCAATAACCTGTCTGTCGATCGTGATTGCGTGGCAACTCCCGAAGATCCTAAAATGGGTGACATCGGTATTCTCGCTTCTTTAGACCCGGTAGCATTAGACCGTGCCTGTATTGATTTGGTGCGAGCATCTGAAGATCACGGAAAAATACACCTTATTGAGCGCATTGATTCTCGTAATGGCATGCACAATCTGGAATATGCCGAACAACTCGGTATAGGCAGTCAGAAATATGAATTGGTCAAATTGGATTGATGTATGGGTTTTCGTATGAAAAGAAGACCGATAATTGTGCCAACAAGAAAAAATATGAATTTGTAGGCTATGTAAAACAATTATTTGATAATCAAAACAATAGAAGGGGATTTGAAAAATCCCCTTCTACATAAGATGAGCCGAAACCCGGACTCGAACCGGGGACCTATTCATTACGAATGAATTGCTCTACCAACTGAGCCATTTCGGCAAGACTCTATTTCCCTTTTGCAAGTGCTTCTTTGAAAAAGCGATGCAAATATATATCTTTCTTTTGAAACAGAGAAAATAAAAGCGGATAATTTTTTAAGGTTATCCGCTTTTGTTTTTATTTATTGGAGCTAGGGATTACGAATAAGCTTCCTCGTGCACCCCTTTGATAGCTCGTCCGCTAGGTTCATTCTGATTCTTGAAAGCTGCATCCCAAGCCAGCGCTTCGGCAGTGGAACAAGCCACACTGGGTACGCTGGGCACACTTCGGGCGGCACTTTCGCTGGGGAAATGTTCTTCAAAAATGCTGCGATAGTAATATTCTTCCTTATTCATCGGCGTGTTGATGGGGAAGTGTTCTGCCGCATGTGCCATTTGTTCGTCAGTAACGCTTTCGGCAGTGAGGGCTTTCAGGGTATCAATCCAGTTGTAGCCCACGCCATCGCTGAATTGCTCTTTCTGACGCCATGCCACGCTTTCGGGCAATACATCGGCAAACGCTTCGCGGACAATTTTCTTTTCGATAACCTTGCCGGGACACATTTTTGCTTCGGGGTTGAGGCGCATGGCAATGTCCAGAAATTCTTTATCCAGGAAGGGCACGCGACCTTCCACTCCCCAAGCTGCTAATGACTTGTTGGCACGGAGGCAGTCATACAGGTGAAGTTTACTCAGTTTGCGAGTGGTTTCTTCGTGAAAAGCCTGAGCCGTGGGCGCTTTGTGGAAATAGAGATAACCGCCGAATATTTCATCGGCACCTTCGCCGCTCAGTACCATCTTGATGCCCATGCTCTTGATGACACGCGCCAGCAAATACATCGGGGTGGAGGCGCGGACGGTAGTAACATCGTAAGTCTCGATATGATATATTACGTCGCGAATAGCATCCAGCCCCTCTTGAATGGTGTAGTTTATTTCATGGTGAACGGTTCCTATGTAGTCCGCCACTTCGCGTGCTTTGCTTAGGTCGGGCGCACCTTTCAGTCCGATGGCGAAGGAGTGGAGTTGCGGCCACCAGGCATCTTTCTGGTCATCGGTTTCTACGCGTTTGCCGGAATATTTCTTGGCGATAGCGGAAATTACGGAGCTGTCCAAACCGCCGGAGAGGAGTACTCCGTAGGGTACATCGCTCATTAACTGGCGTTTCACGGCTTCTTCCAAGCCATCGTGCACATCCTGCTGATAGGCGCTGTTGGTCTTTACCGCATCATATTCAAACCAGTCGCGGGTGTACCAACGGGTCATTTTGCCTTCCTTGCCCCAATAGTAATGACCGGGAAGGAAGGTCTCGTATTCGTCACAGAAACCTTCCAGAGCTTTCAGCTCGCTGGCGCAATAGATTTTTCCGTCTGCGTCCCTGCCTATATATAAAGGTATGACTCCGATGGGGTCGCGGGCGATGAGGAAATCGTCTTTTTCTTCGTCGTAGAGGGCGAAGGCGAAGATACCGTTCAGGTCTTCCAGGAAGTTGATTCCTTTGTCCTTGTACAGGGCGAGGATGATTTCACAGTCGCTTCCCGTTTGGAAATCATAGGTTCCGGCATACTTGGCGCGGAGGTCACGGTGGTTATAGATCTCGCCGTTTACGGCAAGGATCTGTTTGCGGTCGGGGCTGTAGAGGGGTTGACCGCCACTTTCAGGGTCTACTATCGAGAGGCGTTCATGGGCGAGGATGGCGGTGCTGCTTACATAGATGCCACCCCAGTCCGGTCCGCGGTGGCGGAGCTTCTGAGACATTTTTAGTGCTTTCTGACGCAGTTCCTGCGTTTGCTGCTTTATTCTGAATATTCCAACGATTCCACACATAGTTGTATTTGTTTTTTATTGATTAGTACTGGTGGGGACTTTCTTTTTCTTTTGTGCGTACAAAAGAAAAAGAAACAAAAAGAAAAAACGCCGGCTGCCGTTCCAGAGCTAAAATTTAACTCTATTTCCTAAACAAAAAGAACTCGCTACGCTCAAACAGCTTTTTGTTCTTAACGGAAATAGCGCTAAATTTCTTTACGCTCTTCCGCTAAAGGTCGGAGGGAGGCTGCGCGGTGATTACCTCCGGCGGTTGTTTGGTCCTGATCCACTGTAGGGGCGGGTTCTAAATCTGCCTGATAACGGAGTGGGAACGTGCGGCTGTTGTTAACATTTGCTGTAGGGGCGGATTGAATCCGCCCGAACCAACGGTCACGACCTTGGGAGTAATGCATACACGAATACATCTTTCAGAATGTAATCGGGCAGATTCAATCTGCCCCTACAGGTAGCCGGGAATGCTATTTACTCAAATAGCTGTCTATATCCACTGCCGCTTTCCGTCCACTGGCAATGGCGCGTACTACCAGGCTGGCTCCGCTGGCGGCATCTCCTGCTACGAATACATTTTCGGCAAATTGGGGTTGCTCCGGTTTCAGGAAACCCATTGCCAGTAGTACCAAGTCAGCTTCTATTACCTCTACTTTTCCGGTGGGGCGCATCACGGGGCGTCCCCCGTCGGGACTGGGCAACCATTCTACTTCTTCTACTTCCACGCCGCAAACCTTGCCGTTTTTGCCCAGGAATTTGTTGGAGGAGAGGCACCAGCGACGGCTGCATCCTTCCTCGTGCGAAGAAGTGGTTTTCAGTACCACAGGCCACTGCGGCCACGGGGTAGCGGGATTATGGTCTACGGGCGGCTGGGGCATGATCTCGATTTGGGTTACGCTCACTGCACCCTGCCGGTTGCTTGTTCCGATGCAGTCGCTGCCTGTGTCCCCGCCACCGATCACCAAGACTTTCTTGCCTTTGGCGTTGACCAGTTGCTCCTTGGGGAAGGTCATTCCGGCAAGGATGCGGTTTTGCTGTGCCAGCATTTCCAGTGCTAGGTGGATGCCTTTCAGTTCGCGTCCCGGGATGTTGAGGTCGCGGGCGGTAGGCGTTCCGGTGCAGATGCAGTAGGCGTCGAAACCTTCGGGCAGGTGTTGCACGTCGATGTCGCTGCCCAGTTTGAAGATAATTCCTTCTTCTTCCATCAGGCGGGTGCGGCGGTCGATGATGGGTTTGTGCAGCTTGAAGTTGGGGATGCCATAGCGGAGCAGTCCACCGGGGGCTTCGTTCTTGTCGAACACGGTTACTTCGTATCCTTTCCAGTTCAACTGGTTGGCTGCTGCCATTCCGGCGGGTCCGGCGCCGATGATGGCTACTTTCTTGCCGTTGCGTTCTATGTGGCGGGGCTTGATGTAGCCTTCGCGAAAGGCGGCTTCGGCAATGGCGGCTTCGTTCTCGCGGATGGTGATGGGAGAGTCGATGCTCAGTTTCAGTACGCAACTCTTTTCGCAAAGGGCGGGGCAGATGCGGCCCGTAAATTCGGGGAAGTCGTTGGTTTCGTTCAGAAGTTTGTAGGCTTCTTCCCATTTTCCTTTGGAGAGGGCGTCTTGCCATTCGGGTTGTTTGTTGCCCAGCGGGCAGGCCCAGTGGCAGAAGGGTACTCCGCAATCCATGCAGCGTGATGCCTGGAGTTTGCGGTCGCGGCTATTTAATGTCTGTTCTACTTCTCCGTAGTCGGAGATACGGTCATGGACGGGGCGGTAGCCCGCTTCCTGACGGGGGATGGTTAAAAATGCTCTTGGATTTCCCATATCGTTTTTTTGTTTTTTTCTTGTTAATTAGTTGGTTGATGCAAGGGATGGGCTATGTTGAGAATAATTGGCGTATCCATTTGCTGTAGGGGCGGATTGAATTCGCCCGATAGCAATTACTTTATGTATACGGGCGGATTCAATCCGCCCCTACGGGCAAATGGGTAGCAAAATTGCTTTTGCACGATGCCAAGTCATTAGCTCTGTGTATTCGGGCGGGTTTGGAACCCACCCCTACGGTGACTAACTTTTGTTTCAACATCTATTCTCTCTCTTAATAATCTCTCTGCACATCAGCAATCTTTTGCTGCAACTTGCGCATCTGTTCTTCCTGCAACACCCGTTTGTATTCTATCGGTACTATCTGGATAAATTCGTCCACATAGCGATTCCAGTCATCCAGCATGGTGCGTGCCAATTTGGAACCGGTGTACAAATAGTGCTGGCGAATCAATTCGTGCAACTCCTTGCGATAAGACGCCTCCTCGATGAGGGACAACTCCACCATCTCCATGTTACAGAAATAGTCGAAGTTGTGATTCTTATCCCACACATAAGCCACACCGCCACTCATACCGGCAGCAAAGTTTCGGCCCGTCTCGCCCAGTACCACCACGCGTCCGCCGGTCATGTACTCGCAACAGTGGTCGCCCACTCCTTCCACCACGGCAATGACTCCGGAGTTACGCACGGCAAAACGCTCACCTACGCGGCCGTTAATGTACACCTCTCCGCTGGTAGCGCCATACAGTCCGGTGTTTCCGGCGATGGTATTCTTCTCCGCTTCAAAGTTGCTGCGCATGGGGGGAAGCACGGCAATGCGTCCTCCGCTCAGTCCCTTGCCCAGATAGTCGTTTGCCTCACCTTCCAGTTTGAAACTGATGCCGTGGGTAAGGAATGCACCGAAGCTCTGTCCGGCCGAACCTTTGAACTTCACGTTGATGGTTTGGTCCGGCAAACCCGCGTGGCCGTATTTCTTGGCAACAGCTCCGGACAGCATGGCGCCTACCGAACGGTCCGTGTTGGCAATGGCATACTCCAGTGAGACTTCCTTTCCGTTTTCCAGCGCATCCTTGGCGGCGGCTATCATGGTTACGTCTTTCACGTGGGCGATGTCGTGTTTTTGTTCTGTTACGTTGTGTATGGCTGCTCCGTTTTCTACTTTATGCAGCAGCTTGCTGAAGTCCAGCAAAGAGGTCTTCTGTCCGGCAGCCGCTTGTTTTATTTCTATCAGGTCCGTGCGACCTATGATGTCTTCCAGCCGGGTGAATCCCATTTCGGCAAGGTACTCGCGCACTTCTTGGGCCAGGAAGGTGAAGTAGTTCACCACATATTCATAGTGTCCGCGAAAGCGTTTGCGCAATTCGGGATCTTGGGTGGCTACGCCTACGGGACAGGTGTTGGTGTGGCATTTGCGCATCATCACGCAGCCCAGTACGATGAGGGCGGTGGTGCCGAAACCAAATTCTTCGGCTCCCAGCAGAGCCATGTCTATAATGTCCCGTCCGGTCTTCAACTGGCCGTCCACCTGCAATTTCACTTGTCCGCGCAGGCCGTTCAGCACCAGTGTTTGTTGGGTTTCGCTCAAACCTATTTCGGGGGAAATACCTGCGTATCGCATGCTCGATGCAGGAGAGGCGCCTGTACCTCCTTCGGCTCCCGATATGACAATCAGGTCGGCTTTCGCCTTTGCCACACCGGCGGCAATCGTACCCACGCCACTTTCGGCTACCAGCTTCACGCTGATTTTCGCTTTCGGATTTACGTTCTTCAGGTCGAAAATCAATTGTGCGAGGTCTTCGATGGAGTAAATATCGTGATGGGGCGGGGGAGAGATCAGCGAGATGCCCGGAATGGAATGGCGGGTCTTTGCAATTACTTCGTCCACCTTGAATCCCGGTAACTGTCCGCCTTCACCCGGCTTGGCCCCCTGGGCTACCTTGATCTGTATTTCTTCTGCATTGACCAGATATTCGGCGGTGACACCGAAACGTCCGGAGGCAATTTGTTTGGTTTTGCTGCATAGGGAGATGCCGTCGTGCGTGCCGGTGATGCGGTCGCTGTCTTCGCCGCCCTCGCCGGTATTGCTGCGTGCACCCAGTTTGTTCATGGCAAGCGCCAAGGCTTCGTGCGCTTCCTTGCTGATGGCACCGAAGGACATGGCTCCCGTAACAAAGTGTTTCACGATGTTTTCCACCGGCTCCACCTTGTCAATGGAGATCGGATTCTTCTTATATCCGAAGAAATCGCGCAGGAAGATGGGCGATTCTTTGGCGTCCACCATAGTGGTAAATTCTTTGAATTTCTTGTAGCTTCCCAGTCGGGTAGCCAGTTGCAGCGTGGAGATCGTTTCGGGATTCCATGCGTGTTTCACTCCGTCTTTGCGGAAGGAGAACAGACCGTCGTGGGGGAGAATGTCGCTCACTTCTTTGGCTGCAAATCCTGCGTCGTGCATGGCGATGGCATCCCGGGCCACTTCTTCCAGGCGGATACCGCCGATGCTTGACATCTGAGTACCGAAGTAACTTCTCAACAGTTCTTCGCTTACGCCCACCGCTTCAAAAATCTTCGCGCCGCGGTAAGAACGGATTGTAGAGACACCCATCTTGCTCATAATCTTGAACAAGCCTTTGCGGATGGCTTTGATATAGTTCTTCTCGGCTGTTTCATAATTCATTTGCACTTCGCCTTTTTTCACCAAGTTGTCCAGTACGGCAAATGCCATGTACGGATTGATGGCGCTTGCACCATATCCCAAGAGTAACGCTGCGTGCATTACTTCGCGAATCTCGCCGCTTTCTACAATCAAGGCAGTCTGTACGCGTTTCTGGACAGAGATCAGGTGATGATGCACTGCGCTCACGGCAAGCAAGGAAGGGATGGCTGCGTGTTCGGCATCCACAGAACGGTCGCTCAGGATAATATAGTTCACGCCATCCGTTACCGATTGTTCCGCCTGCTTGCAGAGGTTGGTCAGTGCTTCCTGCAATCCGGCTTTTCCTTTGCTCACCCGGAATACGATGGGTAGCTTGATGGTGTTGAATCCTTTATAGCGAATGTTGCACAGAATGTCAAGCTGTGTATTATTCAGCACGGGATGGGGGAGGCGCACCATTTTGCAATGGCTTTCATTGGGCACCAATATGTTCATGCCTACTGCTCCGATGTACTCGGACAGTGACATTACCAACTCTTCGCGAATGGGGTCGATGGCAGGATTGGTTACCTGTGCAAATTGCTGGCGGAAGTAGTTGAACAATAATTGCGGCTTATCCGAGAACACAGCCAACGGGGTGTCGTTACCCATAGATGCTGTGGGCTCCGCGCCGGTGTTGCACATGGGCATGATGGTGCGTTCCACGTCCTCGCGTGAGAAGCCGAAAGTTCTTAGCATACGCTCGTAATCTGCCACTTTGTTATCTACTTTACGTCCGCTTTTCAGGGTATCCAGTTCGATGCGGTTGGTCGATAACCAGTTGCGGTAGGGCTTGGCAGATGCCAGTTGCTCTTTCAACTCGCCATCATAATATATTTTGCCTTGTTCGGTGTCAATCATCAGAATTTTACCCGGTTGCAGTCGTCCTTTTTCTTTTATTTCTCCCGGTTCAAAGTCCATTACGCCTACTTCGCTTGCCACTACCATCATGTCATTGTTGGTAATGAGGTAGCGGGCGGGGCGCAGGCCGTTGCGGTCCAGCATACCCCCGGCAAAGCGTCCGTCGCTGAATAGCAGTGCGGCAGGGCCATCCCAAGGTTCCATCAGGATGGAATGGTATTCATAGAATGCTTTCAGATCTTCGCTGATGGGGTTCTTGTCATTGAATGATTCAGGAACCAGCATCGCCATGGCGTGCGGCAGGCTCAGACCGGACATTACAAAGAATTCCAGTACGTTATCCAGTGATGCACTGTCACTCATTCCCGGCTGTATAATGGGGCGGATGGCCTTTATATCGCCCAGTGCCGGAGAAGACAACACACTTTCCCGCGCTTCCATCCAGCCACGGTTGCCACGGATGGTGTTGATCTCGCCATTGTGCGCCAACAGGCGGAAAGGTTGGGCAAGGCTCCATGTGGGGAATGTGTTGGTGCTGAAACGGGAGTGTACCAATGCCAGCCCGCTAGTGAAATAGGGTTGTGTCAAGTCCGGGAAATACTCGCGTACCTGCATGGACGAGAGCATACCTTTATATATAATGTTTTTGCTGGACAGCGAAACCACGTAGAAATCTTTATGGTTGATTCGTTTCTCTATCTTCTTGCGGATGATATAGAGCGTGCGTTCCAGGTTCTCGGTATCGGTCACTCCGGTGATAAATACCTGTTTGATGTCCGGTTCGTTGGCCAGTGCATCTTTTCCCAGGCAATCGGGATTGGTAGGCACATTGCGCAGGTGCATCAATGTCAAGCCTTCGCGCTCTATTTCCTCAATCATAATACTCAGGATCCCGGCTTGCTCTTTTCCGTCTTTCGGCAGGAAGACCAGACCGGTTCCATACTTTCCTTTTTCGGGCACCGGGATACCTTGCAACAAAATGAATTCGTGCGGAATTTGCAACATAATCCCCGCACCGTCACCTGTTTTGTTGTCGGCTCCTTCTGCGCCGCGATGGCGCATGTTCTCTAATACCTTTAATGCTGAGTCCACCAGTTCATGCGATTTGTTGCCATGAATGTTGACCACCATACCTACACCACAAGCATCATGTTCGTTGGTTGCGTCATAAAGACCATTTTGTTCTCTTTTTACCATTATTTATGTCTTTGGTTCGTGATAATGTTGTTTTGTATTTCAGTTTGTTCTGCAAAATTAGATAATTTATTTCATTTTGATTGAAGGAAAGTTTGATTATATGAACAGAAATATACTAATAAGCCACGTATGCTTACAATTTGTTTTTCTCGGCTGTTTGTTTCTTTTAATTCGTAACCGAATCTGTCAAAAGTGATTAAAGAATGTAAGTTTGCATATTTATTTTGAAAATGAACAAACAATTTCTTTTAGCTTTTAATTTCTAAATTTCTGTCACTTTCGTCAATTATTTATGGTTTTTTATTGCACTTATGTTATCGGAATTTGTATCTTTGCAGCCGAATTAAAACATATACTTATTAATTATGTGTGGAATAGTAGGCTACATTGGAAAACGAGATGCTTACCCTGTCCTCATAAAAGGCCTGAAGCGGTTGGAATACCGGGGCTATGATAGTGCAGGAGTCGCATTGATCGATAAAAAGAGGCGGTTAAACGTCTACAAGACGAAAGGAAAGGTTTCAGACCTTGAAGCTTTCGTTTCCCAAAAAGACGTTTCCGGTACAATTGGTATTGCCCACACACGGTGGGCTACTCACGGGGAGCCTTGCCAGGCTAACGCTCATCCCCATTTTTCTTCTTCCGAAAATTTAGCTCTTATCCACAATGGTATTATTGAAAACTACGCTACCCTGAAAGAAAAGCTTCAAAAAAAGGGATTCATCTTTAAAAGTAGTACTGATACCGAAGTTCTCGTTCAACTCATTGAATATTTCCAAGTTTCCAATCATTTAGATTTACTTACCGCTGTTCAGTTGGCTTTGCATGAAGTCATTGGCGCATATGCCATTGCGGTGCTCGACAAGAATAATCCCGATGAGATTATTGCCGCACGCAAAAGCAGTCCGCTTGTGGTGGGCATCGGGCAGGATGAATTCTTTCTGGCTTCGGATGCCACTCCCATAGTGGAGTACACCGACAAGGTGGTTTATCTGAAAGACGGTGAAATGGCATTGATCCGCCGGGATAAGGAACTGGAAGTGGTGAACCTGGACAATGTGCTTCAGAAACCCGAAGTGAAAACGGTAGAAATGAACCTCGGACAGTTGGAGAAAGGAGGCTATCCGCACTTCATGCTGAAAGAAATCTTTGAGCAGCCCGATTGCATCAACGACTGTATGCGCGGACGTATCAATATGGAAGGAATCAGCGTGGTTTTGTCCGCAGTGATAGACCACAAGGAACGCCTGCTTGCCGCCCGCCGTTTTGTAATTGTAGCCTGTGGAACCTCCTGGCATGCAGGGCTGATAGGCAAGCAACTGATAGAAAGTTTCTGCCGCATTCCGGTAGAAGTGGAATATGCTTCCGAGTTTCGTTACCGCGATCCGGTTATCAATCCGGATGATGTGGTAATCGCCATCTCGCAATTCGGAGAAACTGCCGATACGCTGGCAGCTATCGAACTGGCAAAGGAGAAAGGAGCATTTATATATGGTATATGTAATGCGGTGGGTTCCTCCATTCCGCGCATCACGGATACCGGTTCATACATCCATGTGGGGCCGGAGATAGGAGTGGCATCTACCAAAGCATTTACAGGGCAGGTCACGGTACTCACTATGCTTGCCCTGACGCTGGCAAAGGAAAAAGGCACTATGCCCGAAGCAAGACAACAGGAAGTGATCCGCGAACTGATGTTGGTTCCGGCTAAAATAAAGAAGATATTAATCGGCAACCCCAAGATAGCAGAACTGGCGCGTATCTTCACTTACGCCCACAATTTCCTTTATTTGGGACGTGAATACAGCTTTCCGGTAGCATTGGAAGGTGCACTGAAACTGAAAGAAATATCATACATTCACGCCGAGGGATATCCCGCTGCCGAAATGAAGCATGGCCCTATCGCATTGATCGATACGGAAATGCCCGTTATTGTGGTGGCTACCCACAACGCCATGTATGAAAAGATAATAAGCAATATACAGGAAATCAAAGCCCGCAAAGGAAAAGTGATCGCTTTGGTGACCGAAGGGGATACGGTAATCAGTAAACTGGCGGACGATTGCATCGAACTGCCGGAAACATTGGAGTGCCTGGAACCGTTAATAGCTACGGTACCCTTGCAGTTATTGGCTTATCATGTAGCTATTTGCAAAGGAAAAGATGTAGACCAGCCCAGAAATTTGGCGAAGTCGGTAACAGTAGAATAGGTGGAAAAAAATCCCGCCATTGTTTCCCGAAACAGACGGGAGATCTTGCCTAAGGTGTTAGGAGAACTTTTGCAAGGTGTTAGGAGACCTTGCCCAAAGTCTTAGGAGACCTTTTACAAGTCGTTGAGAGAGTTTATTTTGAATATGAAATTATATAAATAAGGTATAAAGAGAGCATGGAACCATTAAAGCATGAATGTGGGGTCGCAATGATACGACTGCTGAAACCACTGGGGTATTACCAAGAGAAGTATGGAACTTGGATGTACGGTTTGAATAAACTGTATCTGCTGATGGAAAAACAACATAACCGCGGACAGGAAGGTGCCGGTCTGGCATGTGTAAAGCTGGAAGCTAATCCCGGTGAAGAATATATGTTTCGTGAACGGGCATTGGGCTCGGGAGCCATCACGGAAATATTTGATACGGTGCAGAGCAATTTCAAGGACTTGACTCCCGAACAGTTGCACGATGCAGAATATGCAAAGAAATACCTTCCCTTTGCCGGGGAAGCCTACATGGGCCATTTGCGTTATTCCACCACTGGAAAGAGTGGCCTTTCATACGTGCATCCTTTCTTGCGCCGCAACAACTGGCGTGCCAAGAATCTGGCATTGTGCGGCAACTTCAACATGACGAATGTGAACGAAAACTTTGCGCGTATCACTGCCGACGGCCAGCATCCGCGCAAGTATGCCGATACATACATCATGCTGGAACAAGTGGGGCATCGCCTGGACCGTGAAGTGGAACGCCTGTACAAGGAGTGTGAAACCGAAGGGCTGAAAGGAATGGACATCACCCATGCCATAGAAGACCGCATAGACTTGGGCAATGTGCTGAAAACATCGAGCAAGGAATGGGACGGAGGCTACGTCATCTGTGGCATGACGGGTAGTGGCGAATCATTTGCCGTGCGCGATCCGTGGGGCATTCGTCCTGCATTCTGGTATATGGATGATGAAATCATGGTGTTGGCATCCGAACGTCCCGTTATCCAGACAGCGCTGAACGTGTCGGCTAAGAGTATCAATGAATTGCAGCCGGGACAGGCTATCTTTATCAATAAGGCAGGAAAGATGCGCCTGGCGCAAATCAATCGTCCCAAGGAAAAGAAGGCTTGTTCGTTTGAACGCATTTATTTCAGCCGAGGCAGTGATGCGGATATTTATAAAGAAAGAAAGTTATTGGGTGAGAAACTGGTGGATCCTATCTTGAAAGCCATTGACAATGATGTGGAACATACGGTCTTCTCGTTCATCCCCAATACGGCGGAAGTTGCTTTCTATGGTATGCTGGAAGGTTTCGATAACTATCTGAATAAATTAAAGATAAAGAAGATAGAAGCCTTGAAACAGAGACCGGATCATGAAGAATTGGATAAGATTCTGTCTTGGCGCATCCGTAGCGAGAAGGTGGCGATAAAGGATATAAAGTTGCGTACTTTCATTGCAGAGGGCAATAGCCGTAATGACTTGGCTGCGCACGTATATGATATTACTTATGGCAGCCTTGTGCCTTATGTGGATAATCTGGTGATAATTGATGACAGCATTGTGCGTGGAACCACGTTGAAGCAAAGTATCATCGGTATTCTGGATCGCCTGCATCCCAAGAAGATTGTGATTGTTTCTTCTTCTCCGCAAGTGCGTTATCCTGATTATTATGGCATAGATATGGCAAGTATGGATCAGTTCATCGCATTCAAAGCCGCCGTAGAGTTGTTGAAAGAACGTGATATGAAAGATGTGATAGCACGCGCTTACAACAAATCGAAAGATCAGGTGGGATTGCCCAAGGAGCAGATGGTGAACTATGTGAAAGAGATTTATGCTCCGTTCACCAACGAGGAAATTGCTGCCAAAATGGTGGAATTGCTGACTCCGAAAGGAACTCAGGCAAAGGTGGAGATCGTGTATCAGACTTTGGAAGGATTGCATAAAGCCTGTCCGGAGCATACGGGAGATTGGTACTTTAGTGGTGATTATCCTACGCCGGGAGGGGTGAAGTTGGTAAACCAGGCGTTTATAGACTATATAGAAAAGGTATATCAATTCTAATATTCACCCCCGTAGGGGCGGACCCATGTGTCCGCCCGAAAACGATGGGACTTGTGTATTAGGGCAGACACATGGGTCTGCCCCTACGGTGTGAACATAGATGTTCAATAAAGAAATAACAACAATTCAACGATATAATAAATAGATGAGAAATGTAACATTAATCCTTGACGACGGGAGCCGCTTCTCAGGCAAGTCGTTTGGTTATGAAAAACCGGTAGCAGGCGAAGTTGTGTTCAATACGGCAATGACCGGTTACCCCGAGAGCTTGACCGACCCATCATACGCGGGTCAGCTGATGACTTTGACTTATCCGTTGGTAGGTAATTACGGCGTTCCTCCCTTTACCATCGAGCCCAATGGACTGGCAACATTTATGGAGAGTGAACGCATCCACGCCGAGGCTATCATTGTAAGTGATTACAGTGAGGAGTACAGCCACTGGAATGCAAAAGAGAGCTTGGCAGACTGGTTGAAGCGTGAACAAGTGCCCGGCATCACCGGCATTGACACCCGTGAGCTGACCAAAGTATTGCGTGAACACGGTGTGATGATGGGAAAAATAGTGTTCGATGATGAACCGGATAACATTCCCGAAGCAACCTATGCGGGTATCAACTATGTAGACAAAGTCTCTTGCAAGGAAGTAATTCGTTACAATGAAGGTGCTGACAAGAAGAAAGTTGTATTGGTGGATTGTGGTGTAAAGACTAATATCATCCGTTGCCTGTTAAAGCGCGATGTGGAAGTGATTCGCGTTCCGTGGAATTATGATTTTACAGGAATGGAATATGATGGATTGTTCATCTCAAATGGTCCCGGCGACCCGGATACTTGCGATGAGGCTGTACAGAACATCCGCAAGGCGATGAGCATGAGTGATAAGCCTATCTTTGGTATCTGCATGGGAAACCAATTGCTTTCTAAAGCAGGTGGGGCGAGCATTTACAAATTGAAGTACGGACATCGCAGCCATAACCAGCCGGTGCGCATGGTGGGGACGGAACGTTGCTTCATTACCAGTCAGAATCATGGTTATGCCGTAGATAATGATACGTTGGGAGCAGACTGGAAACCGTTGTTCATCAATATGAATGATGGTTCGAATGAAGGTATCAAGCATCAGTCCAAACCTTGGTTCTCTGCACAGTTCCATCCGGAAGCTGCTTCGGGGCCGAAAGATACTGAGTTCCTGTTTGATGAATTTGTAAAGCTACTATAAACCACTTCATTTCTTATTATATAGTAGTGAAGTTGGGCATTTACTGTAGGGGTGGGTTCCAAACCCACCCGATAGCATGAAACAAAAGAATACCACTTCACTAACTATATTCGGGCAGGTTTGGAACCTGCCCCTACAGCGGATGAAATCATAATATAGAAAAGAAACAAGTATGAAAGACAATATAAAGAAAGTATTATTACTAGGTTCCGGCGCCCTGAAAATCGGTGAAGCCG